>Ga0099824_1000024_pt1 | contig 87460 bp, 53 predicted proteins | sample SiratrowhiteBW_FD_76837 | JGI IMG/M metagenome (GOLD analysis project Ga0099824, IMG submission 76837) | Root nodule microbial communities of legume samples collected from California, USA - Siratro white BW | ecosystem: Host-associated > Plants > Roots > Nodule | place: USA: California... | reverse complement strand
TATATATATATATTCCTTTTCAAGACAACACAAAATTTTAAACCTAATTATTGTTATTTTGTTTTTTCACTAATTATATCATTATCATCAAGACTTTTTTTTTAATAGTTAATATTTATTGAAAACTCAACTAGCCGTATTTAATAAAATTTATCTGCTAATAATTTCTTTTTTTCGTTTATGAAAGGTCCACTCTTGGATATTTTTATCACTGAACTATCAGCGTTTTGAAAAATTTTATCAACCAAATTTTTTCCACTCAGTTTTGTTATTAAGTTTACAATTTTTCACGTTTTACTATTTAAGTTTTTTCTTTCATGTTTTAGGACTTCTTCATTGTTACCTTAGTAAATTTTAATAAAATGTGAATTTAAAATTTATAAACATAGTTTTATTGGTAGTGTCTGCGTTTGTAAAAAGAAAAATGAGAAATTGTGTGTAACTATTTATTTTATTTTCTTTACATTGCTTTCGTGAAAGCATATACCTGGAATTTGGAATCCGGGTCAACTCAGCTACCTCGACCTGGACGTTAGACTTTTCATTTTGTAATTTTAATATTTGAGTGGGTCCGTATTATTCGTTTCACTGATATCACTAAAAACTAAAAGCCATTAGAGACCCATATTGTAGGGCTGCAACAAAAACGACTATTCATTCGTAATTTTAGAGATCGTGCTTATACTTATATATGATACTAAATTATAGATTTATACTTATTTAATTATAAACAATATTAAGATTCATATATTACATGAAAAGTGCTTATGAATAAAATATTGGTTAAAAAACAAAAGTGCAAACTATTTATGGTAAACTGTACAACATTCTCTTTCATGTATTCAATACAACTCCAATGGTAAAAAGTATTCATTTATTTATTTCTTAAATAATTACTTACATAATAATTTATTTCAACACGTAAAGTTAACGTCACGAATTATATATTGGCGGGTATCATCTATTTAAATTTACATTTAAATAAATCATTCTGTAGAAATTTGGGATACTATAAGAGTAAAGATTAACTTTGACTGTACTAATTTGAGGCCAAATCAACCCAAACTCTTTGTTTTAATGTACAGAATTTAGGGATAATAAATTTTGAAATTCGAGAGAAAAAACGAAAAATAAATATAATATTTTCACTTCTTAGTTGAATTACAAAGTTAGAAGGAATAAAATTTAAATCAGTGAGACTGCCGAATCGTTTCCTTCCTTATACATATTTTTTTTTCATATTTCTTTTCTGTTTCTGTCACTGTTAGGCTTTTTGATTCGGATAAAAGAATAAGTTTTAGAGATTAAATTATAAATTAAAATAATATATTTTTTGGTACTCTATTAAAATAATAACACTGTTTGCTCTTTCTCCACCTCTGTGTAAAAAAAAACATCAAATATAATCTTTCTACCAAATCCGTCTTTTGGTCCATAAATTCTAGCAATCCCTAGCACTGTAATTTTTGACTTCGTAGCCCGCCGTTCATAGATTGGTGTGACAATGAAATTCCGCGAAACCACCCATTAAAACTGCACCCTAGGATTCTCAATTATTACTTATTTAATTAATTTGTTAATAGTAGTAAGAGAAAACGGTTGTTCAACATATTTTTAATCTGTTTCATTATTTGGATTTAGATTTATTATATTGTTATCAAGATTTGTTATGATATAAGTAAGCCACAAATAAAATATTTGATTTTCCGTATAATAAATGAATGAAATGATAGAATACGTAATAACAATAATAATAATAATAATAAGAATCCTATACAAACGGCACTTGAAGATATAATAATATATAAAATAACTTAACAGCAAAGGAAATTATTATGAAAAAAAAATACATAGGAATGGTCAAAAGTATTGATTGAGGAAGGTTCCAGATGAAACCCAGAACTTTAGGCACGTATAACAGATTCAAGCCAACCACAAAAGTGCTGATTGGGCAGCACGCGTGGCAATAGCGACGAAGAGTGACCAATCAAAAGATGACAAGTCATCGTTGGAACCTTTCAATGTGAATTTTCAGTTATTGTATAAATTTATGGCAAAGTAGGACGATCGTACCACGAAATTTCGTCTGACATACTCTAATTAACGGTAGTAAAAAAGTAATAACCACTAGGCATAAGCCACGCACTAAACAAAGTAGAGTGAGAAGTTGGGCCACAAATTCCATTAGTTAGCTTACTGGGCAAGCACATTGTACGATGCGTGAGGCATTCCATAGTTGAAAACCCTTTCCCTTTCCCTTTCGCTCTTTTTCTTTTTCTCACTTTCAGTTCTCACGAGAAACCAACGCCCCTTCCGCCATCCTAGAGCCCAACAAACCCCGAGTTTTCTTCACACTAACAAACACTCTCACACACCACCACGCGCCTTTTAGTTTTTTTACTACCTTTCGGATCTCTCCTACTTCATTTTAACAACATACTTTGTTATTCTGTTTCTCTGTGAACTAGTTGCTACTGTCGCGTATCTCGCGAATCTCGCGGTTAGGGTTTCCAATTTCAATTGGATCGTTGCGTACAGAGCTCCATAGATTCCATCCAGATTTGCTTAATTCGTTTATGAATTGACGGGAGAAACAATTTTTTTTTACGGAAATTGTTTTCTCCAGGGTTATTCTCAACGGATCTGAATGGGGAAGGGAGGCCAAGATTATGGGAATCGAGAGAACACGAGTTCGGAAGCTTCGGACCGTGAAATCTTCAAGGCTTGGGCGAAGGACGTGCGTGAGTGCGAGGAACGCTTCAAGGTGAATGTCAAAGTGGGATTGAATCACGAAGAGGTCGAGAATCGGCAGAAGATCTATGGATTGAACGAGTTGGAGAAGCATGACGGCCAATCGATATGGAGTCTGATTCTCGACCAGTTCAACGACACTCTTGTTCGGATTCTCCTCGCCGCCGCCATAATTTCCTTCGTGCTCGCTTGGTACGACGGCGACGAAGGCGGTGAGATGGAGATAACGGCGTTCGTTGAGCCTCTGGTGATATTCCTCATACTAATCGTGAACGCGATTGTAGGCGTGTGGCAAGAGAGCAATGCGGAGAAGGCGCTTGATGCGCTGAAAGAGATTCAGTCGGAGCACGCAGTGGTGATTCGAGAGGGCGTGAAAATCCCCAGTTTGCCGGCGAAGGATCTCGTCCCTGGCGACATCGTGGAGCTTAAGGTTGGCGATAAGGTGCCGGCGGATATGCGCGTTGTGGAATTGATCAGTTCCACTTTGCGGTTGGAGCAGGGTTCTTTGACTGGTGAAAGTGAAGCGGTGAATAAGACTAACAAGCGTGTGGAGGAGGATGCCGATATCCAGGGGAAGAGATGTATGGTTTTCGCGGGGACAACTGTTGTTAACGGGCATTGCATCTGCTTGGTCACTCAGACGGGCATGGACACTGAAATTGGGAAGGTGCATAAGCAGATACATGTTGCGTCGCAGAGTGAGGAAGATACCCCATTGAAGAAGAAGCTCAACGAGTTTGGAGAGAAGCTGACCATGATAATTGGACTTATATGTATTTTGGTTTGGCTCATCAATGTTAAGTACTTCCTTTCATGGGAGTACGTGGATGGATGGCCTAGGAATTTCAAGTTTTCATTTGAAAAGTGTACCTATTACTTTGAGATTGCTGTGGCGCTGGCTGTGGCTGCTATTCCAGAAGGTTTGCCGGCTGTCATCACCACTTGCCTGGCTCTTGGTACTCGCAAGATGGCCCAGAAGAATGCCCTGGTTCGGAAGCTACCGAGCGTGGAGACTCTGGGTTGTACCACTGTGATTTGTTCGGATAAAACTGGTACACTGACTACCAACCAAATGGCTGTGTCGAAATTAGTCGCAATTGGCCATAATGTGGACACACTAAGAGCCTTCAAGGTGGAAGGAACTACTTACAATCCAGCTGATGGTCAAATAGAGAACTGGCCGACTGCTGGATTGGATGCTAATCTTCAGATGATTGCGAAAATAGCTGCTATCTGTAATGATGCTGGAGTGTCACAATCAGATCATAAGTTTGTCGCCCATGGAATGCCTACTGAAGCAGCTTTAAAGGTAAGACCCCTTTTTATTTTATTTTGGCATATTCTTCATTTACTCTTTGCAATTTTGCTATGCCTCTGTAGGAAGTATCTATTTAAATAATTCCTTTGAGCTCTAGCGTGAGCATTATCTAGTTATCTAATGCTTTTCTTGTTCTTTTTAGTATCTGTTCTTTTTTGTTTGATAATCCATCCGTGTGAACGCATTGACCGGCTTTCGGAAGTAAAGGTTAACAGTTTTTTGTACTCTCTTTTGCAACTCCAGGTTTTGGTAGAGAAGATGGGCCATCCTGATGGATCCAAGGATGTGCGGTCTGCAAGCTCAAGCACCTTGCTGCGTAAGTTGATTTTGTTTATTGACAGAATAATTTGTGGTGAAATATACCAAGGCAAATTATTTTGATGACTCGTCTGACTATATTGGAGCCACTTTCAAAAGGCTTAAAGATATTTGTAAAGCATTTTTTTTTAGCAATTGTGGCTTCTTCCTGTTAATCTTAAGTTTTTTATTTTTTAAATTTGTTTATTCGAGTTAATGTATTGAGAACTTATCAGAATAACCACATATATGAGATCAACAAGTGTTGTTGCTTTGTAATATGTACAAGTATCGAAAACATATTCGATAAATATATTAATTTTCTTTACCTTCGAATTTCATTTTAGGTTGTTGTGAATGGTGGAGTGAGCAGGACCGACGGCTCGCTACTCTTGAGTTTGACCGTGACAGGAAGTCAATGGGTGTTATTGTGGACTCTGGTCTAGGAAAAAGGTCGCTTCTAGTTAAGGTATTATCTCTTTTTGTCTCCTTTTCTCCCACCTGGACAGTTCATTTAGATTATCAGTTTTTTATAGTATGACCTTGTTCTGTAATCACGAAATATTTATTTGCGCGGTGGAAATACTGGTTAACACTGGTTAACTTGGAAGTGTATACAATTCTTTTTATCATGTGGTTTACTCATTGTTGTAAAATAAATTAAAGGCATCATATCTCTTTGAAACCAAATCTTCTCAGATCTTTATTAGAGTAAGGTATTTTTATTCTTCCCCAAAAATAAATTTATTAATGTATCACCATTTATTTACTAATAAATATTTTAAAAAATTATTGTGTTTAACTAAATAGATAATATGCCAACTCCCCAAAATGCAGACATGTTTTGTAAGCCTAGATTAAAAGAACAGGAACATGTCGGGGAAAAACTGGTCTCGTTCAATGTTCAGTACCTGTTATATAGAAGTACAACAGAGTGCTGTTGAATGAATAAATGCTTTCCAAATTAAATTCGATAACAAGGGACCGGATCGTTCCTCTCATTAACCTTGTCATTTTGTTTCTAATTACATTTTTAGGAGTTTGGATAGTTTCTTTTGCTCAATCCATACATGAGCCTATGCATGCTTGTGTTCTTTCTGTTTCTTGTTTCCTTTTTCTCACCACTGGGAAATTCTTTTAACTGGCATTTGTCTCTAATATTTGGTAGGGTGCTGTGGAAAACGTGTTAGACAGAAGCTCTAAAATTCAGTTGCGAGATGGTTCTGTAGTGGACCTAGATGATAATGCTAGGAACCTTGTATTGCAAGCACTTCATGAAATGTCAACTAGCGCATTGCGCTGTTTGGGATTTGCCTACAAGGATGAGCTCCCCAAATTTGAAAACTACAATGGTAGTGACGATCATCCAGCACACCAGCTTTTACTTAATCCTTCCAATTATTCATCAATTGAAAGTGATCTTATTTTTGTTGGCTTGGTTGGATTGAGGGTAAGTTTTAAGCCTTTGGTTTTATATGTCCTGCTTTGTCATCTTCATCTTATCTTGTTAATGTGGTAACTTTGTGAAATTGAATATTGAATGCATAGGACCCGCCTAGGGAGGAAGTATACCAAGCAATTGAAGACTGCAGAGAGGCTGGAATCCGTGTTATGGTTATAACTGGGGACAACAAGAACACTGCTGAAGCTATATGCCGTGAAATAGGTGTATTTTCCCCTGATGAAGACATTACTTCTAAAAGTTTAACAGGTAGAGATTTTATGGAATTGCGTGATAAAAAGGCCTATTTGAGACAGAGTGGCGGCCTTTTGTTTTCAAGGGCTGAACCTAGGCACAAGCAGGAAATTGTGAGGCTGCTCAAAGAGGAAGGAGAGGTGGTGGCCATGACCGGGGATGGTGTTAATGATGCACCTGCCTTGAAGCTTGCAGACATCGGTGTTGCAATGGGCATTGCAGGGACTGAGGTATTTTTTTTCATTGTAATCATATTGCAGATTCTGGTGCATTACTAACAAATGAACATTGATTTGGGCTTTCTAAATGGGGGGTTGTCTTGGAAATGCTTGTGTTTTGAGTTTGATGTAGGGTTTCGATGCAAATTTGATGCGTTCAGTCTTTTCTCACTTGATAATTGTAATTAGTTAGACTAAGGAACGCCAGTTAATATTGTTTACTTTTGGCAACTCATCTCTCCTATCTTATACCAATCCTATGTAGGTGGCAAAGGAAGCTTCAGATATGGTGTTGGCAGATGATAATTTTAGTTCAATTGTTGCTGCTGTTGGTGAGGGTAGATCTATCTACAATAACATGAAGGCTTTCATAAGGTGATTCTACTGGTCTTTAAATAACTTATGCATGTATGAAAGGATGTGGTTTACCTTGCAATAGGCTTTTTCTCTATTGGTGGGCTCTGTGTTGATTCACAATTGGCATATAAGATCTAATTTAATGATTGGTTGTCCTGTCCACAATTCCATTTAAGCCACTACTGCAAATATAGGATAGTTTGCTACATTAATTCCTCTTTCAATCTTTGCTTAGTTTATGTCTCAAAAGAAAGGGGAGAAACGCCTTCGGTTTGAGTTGTTTTTTACACTCTTACAATTAGATTTCTAACAAGGAACTGAGATAAACATGGACTATGTTCATCTGTAGCTATCCATAAGTATACAATTATGATGCAGAAACTTTTTTCTAAAATATCAAGTAAACAATAAAAAAGATAACAAACATAGAGAATTGTATATCACATTTCATATCCATCCCCCAAAATTGTTTGAAACGGGAGGCAGTACTTTTGACTAACAGGTCTCATTTGTTTGGTTTAATCTGGATTTTTAAGCTGTGTTGTTTTGATTTATAATAACTGAGATGCTATGATGGGTTTGGATAAAACCCTGTTTTTACTAGATTTCATAATCTTGAGCGGCATTTCATGGCCTCCCTTATCTAGTTTTTTAGTTATGTACTTTGTTAGTTACCTATATGCGTGCTACATTTTAAGATCATTATCTAATGATAAAATAAGTAAATATTATCTTGAAGTGGTAACAAATTAATTTTGCAGGTATATGATCTCTTCAAATATTGGAGAGGTTGCTTCAATATTTTTAACAGCTGCACTAGGTATTCCTGAAGGATTGATACCTGTCCAGCTTCTGTGGGTCAATCTTGTCACTGACGGACCCCCTGCAACAGCTCTAGGATTTAATCCTCCAGATAAGGATATAATGAAGAAGCCTCCTCGTCACAGTGATGACTCATTAATTAATTTATGGATTTTATTCCGCTACATGGTAGTTGCCTTTTTTTCACTTTCCTTTCTGTGGCACACAGGTGTATCACTTACCTCTAATATTATCCCTAATGGTATACTTCACAGGTTATTGGGATTTATGTTGGATTAGCTACAGTTGGTGTCTTCATCATATGGTATACACACGGTTCTTTCTTGGGTATTGACCTTAGTGGGGATGGACACACTCTTGTCACTTATACTCAACTTGCCAACTGGGATCAATGCTCCTCATGGAAGAACTTCACTGCCTCTCCATTCACTGCTGGTGCTAAAACTATCACGTTTGACAACCCCTGTGATTACTTTCAAACTGGTAAAGTGAAGGCTATGACACTGTCCCTATCTGTGTTGGTAGCCATTGAAATGTTCAACTCTCTCAATGCCCTATCTGAAGATGGAAGCCTTTTGACAATGCCCCCTTGGGTCAACCCTTGGCTTCTTTTGGCAATGTCAGTATCATTTGGTCTGCACTTTTTGATCTTGTACGTGCCATTCTTGGCACAAGTATTTGGCATCGTGCCCCTGAGCTTCAACGAGTGGCTTTTGGTTTTGGCTGTTGCACTTCCGGTCATTCTGATTGACGAGATTCTGAAATTTGTGGGGAGATGTACAAGTGGGCCTCGACCATCAGCTGCAAGAAAATCAAAGCAAAAATCAGAGTAGACGGTTTACTGTAGTCGGTAGAAAAGTTGCTCAAACCTTAAGCGACATGGACGATGATATACTTGAGACAGAAGAGGTGGCCTTATCGCCCATTAATCTAAAGTTAGTGCATTTTAGGCCTTTCTGTAGTCTCCATCCCATTTTATAATGAGGGATGCCCGGGCTTGCATTGGGTGCACTATATCTTTTGTTTTTTTTTAATCTTTCATTATCCTTTTGCCCAGTTCTTTAAACATTTTTAAGATTTTCACGAGAAAGGAAAAAACCTTTGATTTCTTCACATTTATCTTACTGAAAAATTTGTCATATTCTACATTATTGTTTTAGTGGTGTGCTCAGACCATGGGAATTTTATACCAAACCTAAAATTGTGTGGATAATTTTCATTCTATATGTGAATCATTTTTGTCAGCAAATAATTAACGGACTTTTTTTTTTAACTAAAATGAATTTTTAGAAAATTAAGTTAATCCAAGATCAATATACATTAAAGAAGTGCTGGTCGAAGAGAAACAAAAAATTTTAACGTAGTTAATTTCAAAATTTTTGTAGGCATAAAAAAAATATCTCTGAATTACAAGATAAATTATTAAAAAGTATGAGATGTTGGAGTGTGGTTTATACCCTTGTCAATGTAATTTATTATCAATTTGTTGTGAGATCAGATCTTATAACCCACTTTTGTTGCTTCCAAAAAATGTGAACTAGGATCCCTTCTACATCACCTGATCCAACATCCACTTGTGGGAAGGGTGACAAAAAAGTGCTTCAGACTTTTATACATGTCCTCAATAATATACTATCATATGTCTTGAAATAGAAATTAGAGGTACCATTGTATTTTATATAAGTGGTCATGTTACTTAATTAATATTTTTTTAAGGAGACTTTTTCACGTCCTTCCATTCCACACCCCACTCAAGCTCCACTTGAGGTTAATCATTTTACTCATTTGAATTTTTAATCGTTACAGAAAATATTAACGAAGCAGACAACGTTACTAATTTATTCACTTATCAACATGTCATCCTAGTTTATTACATTTCATTTTATTATTTTATAATTTAGGGCCTCAAATACATCTAATTCTTTTGTAACACTTAAATTTGCGTTGTCACTCGCTAAAATTGTAAATGAACCAAAATTTGGAGTTTGATCACCTTCTAGAATAACACAAAGACACAGTTTAAGATTTAAAATAAAATAGAATTATAATTATAAAAGAAAAGTAAAAATAGAATATTTATAGTATTATTTAGCGTATATAGCAACTTATATGATGTCTCAAACGTATATTGATATATTATTCAAAATATATATGAAGTTAAAAAAGAAAAAAATTGTACTATAGAAAAAGTTGATCACTCCAGCTAATGCATAATGGCAAAACCCGCATATTATAACCGACCAACCACTCTTTGGTATACGTCAACTGACCAAATACTTTCTAATACGCTTTTACAAGATCGGTACATCTTACTCAATCATAATCATCAGACATGTGATATCAGTAAAATAATCACATGACAAATACCAATACGGACACTATGTACACTAGCTTATAAAACATACTAGTGAGTTGGGCCTTCAGTCTATTTACTTGAAGGTTCATCCAAATCCTATAAAAGAGAAGGTAACTCAAGAAATAAGACAGTGTTAATTATATCTTACAGATCTTATATTACTCGAACTTTTAGTAACTTAAAGGTCGAAGTTAAATTGATGAGACGACAAAATATATTATTGTTATTTGAGCTAATCTCTTCCAAGAACAATAATATTTATTTATTACATATTGCATTCAGTTTACACATCCTTGCTGAGAAATTTTACCTAAAAACGATTAAGTTTAATTGGAATGTAACACAAAATTCATAATTCATATATTCTTTAAAGAGGCGTTCTGCAACATGATTTGTAAAAATGATTGAATTCTGTTTGGTTTGAAATAATCAAAAGATCAGTTTTTAGGGTGAAATATTTAGTTGCCACCACAGCAAAAAAACTGACCGAAAAACTTAAAAATTTAAGAAACAAATAAAGCTCTGAAAATATGAGCATCCACACCTACATTAGGAAAATATGAGCAAAAGACCTACGTCATTCAATCATAAATTAGTAAGATTTTATAATATTTGTCTTAAAAATATTCCAATTATAATTTTGAATTGAATAACAACACTATAAAAGTTTTATTACAGTTTTAAAATATTGGAAAAAAATTTGTCCAACAAGGGCCATCCACGTATGAACTTGGTGGGTCTATTAACAGAGTGGGCTTTTGGTTTCGTATAGAAACGAATGCGTGCCGAAGGCGAATATGGATTAGGATTTGTTTGGTGACCTCTTTTTGTGTGGAGTCTACAACTTAGATTTAACAAATCATAAATGAATTTGAAGCAATTGACTGCAAGCAGTTTGTGTTCGAGCACTTGAGTTGACTGCGACGTCACAATTTGCTGTAACCAACATATCAAACGAGCTTTTAAAAATTTATATGTAAAAGATTGGTCATCTTCCTCCCCAACTCTGCATGAAATTGCATCTTGTTAATCTTCTGGTTGAGACTTTGATCACTCCACCACGTCTCCAAAATAAAACTAAAATGCAACAACCAAACAATCCAATTATCGATTTTGTTAACAAGAACAAGAAAAAGTAACATTGGATCCATTGTGCATTTTTTCCCAACGCTGACGCATCACCAATTTCCTTCCACGCTCGTCAACCACTGTATCCAAACTTTCATACAAAATAAAATTAGAATTTTCCTTATTATTAATCACAGTTGTCAAAATACTTGTATTTACAAAAGCTGGTGCCAAAATATGTTTTTTTTCCATAAATATAAATATAACGATACTGAAAAATGAATTTGGCTAATATTTTAATATAACGAGCCATGCATGCAGTTCTCCTTATAAATTGGGCAAACGCCAAAGTCTCTCAAGTGTGAAGAAACTGAACTCTTCTGAGCTTAATAGAGTTCCCCCACACCAATGTCTCATCTAACGCCGCCGCCGCCGCCGCCACCACAACCCAACACTATTCTCGACGACAGGCTTCCTTTCTTCAACCAATCCATGGAGCTGGTCCAACTCCCAAACCCGCCCACAACCCGAACCCGATCCCGCACCCTCGCCGATCTACTAAAACGCGTCCAAGACGCCCAAAACGACACACCCCCTGCACTAGCCCACCATGTTCTTGACCTCTCTTCCTCCTCCACCACCCACCCCTTTGTCCTCTCCTTCTCCAACTTAACCTACAGCGTCAAGCTTCGCCGCAAGTTCACTTTTTTTCCAGCCTCCACCGTTTCCCCTCCCGACAACGAAACTAAATCCAACGGCACCAAGACTCTCCTCAACGACATCTCCGGCGAGGCCAGGGACGGCGAGATCATGGCAGTCCTCGGTGCCAGCGGCTCTGGCAAGTCCACTCTCATTGACGCCCTCGCCAACCGCATCTCAAAGGAAAGCCTCAAAGGTACAGTCACGCTTAACGGCGACGTTTTGGACTCGAGTCTTCTAAAGGTGATTTCCGCTTACGTCATGCAAGACGACCTCCTCTTCCCCATGCTCACCGTCGAAGAAACGCTCATGTTCGCCGCGGAGTTCAGACTCCCTCGCTCCCTCTCCAAATCCAAGAAGAAAGCACGCGTCCAGGCCTTGATAGACCAGCTCGGCCTCCGCTCCGCCGCCTCCACCGTCATCGGCGACGAGGGTCACCGCGGCGTCTCCGGAGGCGAACGCCGCCGCGTCTCCATCGGAATCGACATCATCCACGACCCCATCGTGCTCTTCCTCGACGAACCAACTTCGGGCCTCGACTCCACCAGCGCCTTCATGGTGGTGAAAGTGCTGCAGCGAATCGCTCAGAGCGGAAGCATCGTCATCATGTCCATTCACCAACCTAGCTACAGAATCTTAGGCTTGTTGGACCGCTTGATCTTCCTCTCCCACGGTAACACCGTCTACAGCGGCTCTCCGGCGAACCTCCCATCCTTCTTCTCCGAGTTCGGCCACCCCATACCGGAGAACGAAAACCGCACCGAATTCGCGCTCGACCTAATTCGCGAACTCGAAGAACAACCCGGCGGGACCAAGAGTTTAGTGGACTTCAACAAATCGTGGCAGCTGAAAGAAAAAAACTCCGGCCAGGCGCAGAACGAGCCCAAACCCAAACCATCTCTGAAGGACGCCATCAGCGCTAGCATTTCCAGAGGGAAACTGGTGTCCGGCGCTAACAGTAACGGCAATAACTCAACGGCGGCAGTTTCCGTCCCCGCCTTCGCGAATCCGTTTTGGATGGAAATGGCAGTGATAGGAAAACGATCTCTGACGAACTCACGGAGGATGCCGGAGCTCTTCGGGATTCGTTTGGGTGCAGTTCTTGTGACGGGGGCAATCTTGGCAACAATCTTCTGGCACCTGGATGATTCACCGAAAGGAGTTTCGGAGCGCGTGGGGTTCTTCGCCTTCGCCATGTCCACCACGTTTTACACGTGCGCCGAAGCCATCCCAGTGTTCCTGCAAGAGCGTTACATCTTCATGAGGGAGACCGCTTACAACGCCTACCGTCGCTCTTCCTACGTCCTCTCACACGCAATCATCTCTCTCCCTTCCCTGCTCTTTCTCTCTTTCGCCTTCGCGGCCACCACCTTTTGGGCCGTGGGCCTGGCGGGCGGCTCTTCGGGCTTCCTCTTTTACTTTCTGGTGATCGTGGCCTCCTTCTGGGCCGGAAGCTCCTTTGTCACGTTCCTCTCGGGAGTGGTGTCGCACGTGATGATAGGGTTCACGGTGGTGGTTGCGATCCTGGCGTACTTTCTTCTCTTCAGCGGGTTCTTCATCAGCAGGGACAGAATCCCTCCCTACTGGATATGGTTCCACTACCTGTCGCTGGTGAAGTACCCGTACGAGGGAGTGTTGCAGAACGAGTTCGACGTTCACTCTCCGAGGTGCTTCGTGAGGGGGATTCAGATGTTCGACAACACGCCGTTGGGGATGGTGCCGGAGACGCTGAAGGTGGAGCTGCTGAAGAGCATGAGCAAGACGCTGGGCATGAACATCACTAGGTCCACCTGCGTGATCACCGGAGCGGATGTGCTGAAGCAGCAGGGGATAACGCAACTGAGCAAGTGGGGGTGCTTGTGGATCACGGTTGCATGGGGATTCTTCTTTCGCTTCCTCTTTTATTTGACGCTGCTCTTTGGGAGCAGGAACAAGAGGAGGTAGTCAATGCAACCAATACCTACTCCTTTTTTATTTCTTTCAATAATAACAACTGTAGTTTCTCTTTTTCATCTTCATCTTCATCTTCATCTTTTCTACCTACTAGTCTTTTCATCACAATCTTCATGTCACTTTACTAATTAAAGCAAGCAACTTATGAATAATTTATATTTTTTTCTTGTTACAGTTATCTTCAAATATGTTGGTGTGCCATTTTATAAATACATGTTAAATGGCACAAATATTAAACTTAAACTTTAAAACATAAAATTATGTTTGATTTTGTCAATTTTATAACAATGTACCATTAGTGAATTTTTCATTGAATATGAGATTATTTGCCTTCTACTATGTTTGAGATATGTTATATAGTATGTTAGTCTAATTAAAAACATTTAATAAGGTGTGAGAGGGAAAAATATGATAAACCTTTAAAGTGAAGTTACATGCTAGTTTGATAATATGTTTAGGTGAAAAAGTAGTTTCATTTTAGGACTCTCGAAGTATGTATGGTGAGGCAAAATATGTTGAATTTAATTCAATCTTGTTAAAGTCTGGAGTTCATAAATTACTTATAAATTGTCAAAAAGATTTTTAGTGGATAAGGAAAGACATTTAGGTGTAAGTCTCGTCAATAAAAATTTGATGAATTATATAGCATGATATAAGTGGTCTAAAAAGAATTTGATTATATTTTTATGATACAAGTGGTCTAAAAATAATTTTATTATATTTTTGGTTTTGCTGTCGCACTTAATCTCTTTCTCGAGGCACTACCTTTTATTTTTATTTTTTATGTATAGTTAAGATAATCTCATTATCTCAATTTATATATTCTTTGTTGATGATAAAAATAAAAAAAAAATCAACGTTTCTTCAATATACACAATATAAGAATGCGAGTAAATAAGACCTATCATGTTTTGAATACGTGATTGTATTTGATATTAAGTACACAAGAAAATAGGTATAATAAATCTATGTTCATATTTTTAAGTAAAATCATCATTTAAAATTGTTATATATGGTTTGACTCTTGTTTCGAACGAAACTTACTCATTATTATAAGTGAAGTTTACAAACTTTTAAAAACAATGTAAAATAAGAATCACATTTCAATAGTGTCAAATGAAGGTGGTGTTGTTGAAAAACTAATAAAGGAAGTTTTATCAAATTAAAAACCATTAACTTGATGCATCATCTGTAAATAAAATGATTCTTAGAGTGAACTGTTCAAATTTTGATTTTATTTAAGGAAATTATTATAAACAACAACACTCATGAATGTAATTACGATCATATGTTCAAACTCTGGATACAATTCTTTAAATAAGTATATCTTTGAGACTTATGTACACATAGTCACGTATTTATGTTTGAATCTTTATTGCAATCTTTTCACGTAAAAAGACGTCTCACACCCATTTATAGGCAACCACAATCTTGTGGTCAAATCTCTAATACAACTTTTTATGAGTGTGTTTAGACAATCCTAGTATTGTGATTGAATCTTTTGTGTAATTTTCTATTAACATTAATAAAGTATTTTAACCTTTATAAACAAACATGAAACATTGTTCTTTAATTTAAAAAACGAGCAAAAAATAGTTTGATTTCATTCTTTATAAAAATCGTGCTTAAAAGTACTAAACACTATACTCTTGGAAGAAAAATTATTTATTAAAAAATGTGCTCATGTATTCGAGTTTATAAAATCTTACAAAATGTAAGGCAAAAAAAATGTACTCATGTATTCGAGTTTATAAAATCTTACAAAATATAATACTTGTTTTTTCAAAATGAAATAACATCAAATCATTCATAACTTGATGAAATTTATTTGGATTGAGTTTGAAGAATCATATAATTAATCATTATTATACTTAGAATTATAATTTTAATCAATTATCAACCAAACTATTGATATACTTATCTCCAAAAATATATCATAATCTCTTACTGAGACAATTATACATACAATCAAATAATAAAATATTTTAATATATTTTATATTATCTTAATTATTTTTACCTTATTATTGTCTTGTGAATGCATGCATAAGAACTTCATCATCAAGGGAGTGACATTTATCTCATGTTCGTTTACTCATATTTTATCATTTTGATTTCTTATTTGATTTTTTTATATGTGGACCTTCATTCAATATTTCAATATTACTTACTATCACTTATTATTGAGCAACATACAAGTCTTCCTTCAATATTCTACAGCATACACCTTAAATAATTCATTAAAGGATGCTCCACCTTTTGCTAAGAATAAATAACATCATATTTTGATATAAAGTTTATTGATATGATTTTTACTTCAACAATATCTTTTTATTGTACTTTGTTTTTATAACATTATTTTAAAATATAATTATATGTGAAATTTATTTGTTTCCATTGATATATTTAAAGAACCGGTTTAGATTTTTAAAGCCAACGTAAGAAGGTAACTTAAAATTTTTTTCATACATATTTTATCTTCAATGTTAACAGAGTTTCACAACAAGGTTACACTTTTTTTTAATCTTTAAAATCCTTATTTCGACTTGTTTTAGTTGTTTTTTTTTTTTTTTTAGAAAAATATACAATATCTTAAAAATTGAGACGATAAACATTCACATTAACAAGAGAAGCGAGTAAACTTTAAATAAAATATTTCATTTACACATAAAATAATGATATAAACTTCATTCGCATTTACAGAAAAAAGTTAATTTATAAAATATATAATATAAAAAAATAGATTAAAAAATAAAATGTGTATAATGTTTGTGCATACAATATATTTTGCCATAAAATATTTTAATTTATTTTATCAAAATTATTACACGCTACAAATATTCATATCAGTAATAATTTCAGGTATTATTGTAATCAAATGCGATTATATTAATTACACAAGACAATGGTCACAGAAATATATGACTAATAATTTACATCACTATATGAAAAGATGGTAACTTTTAATATTGTCATTTTTTAATTAGAGAATTTTAATCTTTAATAAATAAAAAATACTCTTTATTTAAAATTATTAAATAATCATTTATTCTAAAACAATGACTATATAGTCTTTTAATGTTATTTTTATAAAATTATATATATTGAATTATATTATTTTTAATTAATTATTTATAAAAATAATAAAATTATAAAAAATGTGAATACACATAAAAAAATAAATGATGAAAGAGGATAGTTTGTGAGGACAAAACACCAAATTTGTATCTTTAAAACATGGCTAGCTACCTTAGAAGTTTTATCCAGGTTATATTATCAATTTCCTTTATACTCAGTTTAACTAATGATCATTAAAAAAAATAATTTATTAATTTATAATTTTAAATTCTCAAAATAGTTCTTTTATCAATTTAAAATTGTTTTATTTATAATTAGGTTATCTCAAAACAACAGTTCTTTTCTTCCACCCTATCTCTTTCTTCTCCTTTTCCCATCACTATATGCACTCTTCTCCCCTTATTCATCCCTGCACCACACATCCTTTGTTATTTGGAGACAAAATTATCCTTTGGTTTAGGGATACTGGTTAAAACATTGTTTATGTTTTTTTATTTATTTATGGGTTGTTCTTTTTGAAGATAATAATTTTTTAAAATAAAATAATTTAGTGTCATTTGTTTTTCTTAATAATTTTCCTTTTGTAATGCTACTATTATTTTTTATCATTTTTGAAAGTTATGAACAATTGTATTTCGATCACTTGTTTGTCACTAAAATTTACTAATTAATTTTGGAAATATGAATACCAAATTTAACTTATTAAAAAATATTTTTTTTATATATTTGCAATATTTTTATCTTTTATGTAAAATATACTTTTATTATATTCTTAAATCATTTCAAAAAAATATAATTATAAATGTCGGCCTTTATATTAGAAGCCCAATTGTTGGCCCAATTCCACTTTCAAATAAAAGGAAAAAAAAAAATAGAAATATCTGGGAGATATGTGGCAGTGGTCTTGTATAAATAAATAGTTGGAGAGAAAGTGCTGCACTTTGAAAGGGTTAGGTTTGGGGTGAAACGAAAATCCGCTACAGAGGTAACTCTTCTATTCAATTCGATCTTTCTTTTTACTTTTTAGTTATTGTCTCTATCGGATCTTCTCTTTGCATATCAATCCTGATTTAATATTTTATCGATTCTTTTCCGACATAGGTTTAGAATCGATTGCATGTTTGAAATTCAATTTATTTATCAACTTTCCTTGCGCCGATATATCATTCTTTTTTTTATATGCTTTTGGTTGTGTATTTCTGTCGAGAGAGGGGTCTCTCTGTAGTCTCTTCCAAGATTAATTCCCAAATTTCAGTTGTATATTTTACAGAGCTAGAAGCAATCGACGATGCCTCGCTATGATGATAAGTATGGAAATACCCGCCTGTATGTGGGTCGCTTGTCCGTGGATACTCGTTCACGGGATCTGGAGCGTGTCTTCAGCAGATATGGAAGGTAAGTCCCCTCTTTAAACATGTTTCTTATCCTTCAAAATATATCAATACCTTTTTTTATTATTACAAGTTTGCTTGTGTGTCTATTTTGATGAATGACTTTATTTTTTCAGTCCTTAATTTCCCGTTTAGAATTTTGCAGCATGGTGTGCGTTGACATGTATTGTCTAAATTGTGCAAATTTATGTTTGTAATTTTTCATTTTATTGTTTGCATTGGCAAGGGATCCCAGTTAGTGATAAGTTGCCGTGGGGTGTCAGACCATGTTTTATGCTGACAGTTAGGGGATGGTATACAGGTTTTCTCCAAGCTTTTTTTGAGCTTGGATTTATATTGGTTAATTTGCCATGTTATGCGTGGGAACCAAATCCAGTAGGTGTCATGTTTTAACTTGAATGATCTTGTTGAAGGTTTCTGAGGTTTTCTCTAAACCTGGAGTTCTGTGTTGGGAGGTTGGCCTTGGTGGAATTGATGGAAATTCCTGTCGAGTGTTGACTTTGGAGATTCTTTAATGTTATTGCGTGTTTTTTATGGAAATGGCAACAATCACAAACTGGTGTTTAGTTCGTCTATGAGGGGCGATGTATACAGAGTTGTTAAGTAATGATGGCCTTACTGTTTCTGGAAACCATTTCCGCAGAGTTCGAGGGGTGGATATGAAGAATGATTTCGCCTTTGTTGTAAGTTGTCATCTATTCTTGTCTTTATTTGTTTCATTTGACTTCATTTTATCCTCCTCATGCCTTTGCTCTAAGGTGGCTGAGTATCTGCCTTTGCTCCAAGGTGGCTTTTAGTATCTGCTCTGAGGAATTCAGTTGTAAATGGTGGTAAGGTTGTGTTACTTTTTAGGCTTGTTCCTGACATCTTTTGAACAGGAATTTAGCGATCCTCGAGATGCTGATGAAGCTAGATATAACTTGGATGGTCGTGACGTTGAAGGAAGTCGTATTATTGTGGAGTTTGCCAAGGGGGTATGAATTTTCCTTTCATGGTTTAATCTGCACAAGAATATTCCTACAATTGATTTCTCGTTTGTCCGGCGTCAGGTTGGGTCTAACCGAGTCCAACTTTTTTCTGCCTTATTCTAATGTGGGTGGGTATTTAACTTTTTATTCATAAATACTAATTGTACCTAGTTTAGTATTTAAATTTTGTTCTTTGGCTCCGTTGTGTCATCAGCCTATCATTTTTGTAATTGAGTTCCAGTACAAGAATAAATTTAAATTAGATGACAATGGTCTCTTATGTTTACAATTTTCTGATTACTTTTATTACTTTACTAATTGCTTTTGTCAAAACATAATACACAGATACTCAACCTTTTTGGGACCCTGGCATTTCTAATTTCATTGCCAGTGTTTATTGACTAGTGTGAGCACATTTAATACATTGCTTGTTAATTTACTTTTTTCATCTGATCTTTGATAAATCAGGGCCCTCGTGGTTCCCGGGAATACATGGGTCGGGGTCCACCACCTGGATCTGGACGATGCTTTAACTGTGGCATTGATGGTCATTGGGCCCGTGATTGCAAAGCTGGGGATTGGAAGAACAAGTGTTACCGCTGTGGTGAAAGAGGTCATATAGAGAAGAACTGCAAGAACAGTCCCAAAAAACTGAGGTAGGCCATGATGTAGTTTCCAAACTTATTGTACGTGTGTTTGTAACTTGGTTATTGCTTAAAAGAATTCATGATCATAAACTAATGTTGCCGAATTGAATTAAGCAGCAGACGTGGACGCAGTCGTTCTCGTTCACCTGTGAGGTCACGTTCTCCTCGTCATGGCAGAAGCAGGGATAGAAGCTACAGCCGTGACCGCAGCTACAGGTTGGATTCTTGGTGTCTCTAGTCTTTATGGTATCGAAACAACGATACTGCAATTTCAGTTAAATAGTATGTTGTTTCACTAGTTAATGGTTTATGTTTATAAGCTGAGTTGCACTTTTGTTCTGGCCAGTCGATCGAGATCTCCTCCTGTTAGGAGAGACCGAAGCCCAGTTTCTGAAGATAGATCACGGAGTCCTCAGCCATCCAAAATAAGGAGGCATAGTGCATCCCCTGACCGTGGCAGCCCACAGAAGGGAGGTGTCAGATCTCCTGGCAATGATAAGTTGGTCACTCAGCGAGATGGGTCTGAACACAGTGATGGTTCAAGAGGGAAAAGTAGAAGCCCTGCAAGGGACCGCAATGTGCGGGGCTATGATAGCCCTAAAGCTAATGGCCGTAGTGGCAGCCCCAGCCGTAGTCCTAGGGATGATGACAGGAGCCCCATTGATGAAGATGATGACAACCACCGCCGCTCACAGTCACCTTAGAAAGTACTTTCTGATAAATGAGGTCAGGACGGGCCCAGTTTGTATCTTGAATGCACTCCCCATTAATTGTGACTATTGTTTAAAAAACTGTTTTATGTGTGCATGGTACATTTCAAATTCATGTTGGTCAAGCAACATGTGTGGCTTGCTTACCTTACCTTGAATATGGAACATGAATTTGTTTCAACCATTATAAGTATTTTGAGAAATTTAAATCTTAGCATGTTTTGCATCTTTTAAACTCGATTCATACAATGTTTTTCTTTTTATTTTTTCATATTTTTGGTAACTGTTAATTAGATAATCAAAAACAGGGTTACGTGAAATTGATTGAACGAGTTTGACGTCAATAGTTAATCGATTTCGTCTGCGAGAGAATTTGTGAAGTTATTGTTCATCATTTGGAGGTTAAAAAAATATTACGATATAAAGGCCTTATTGTTATAATTTCTTATGCAAACTTTCTTACCTTGAAACAACTAGATATTCATCGTTTCGGAGTAAAGCTACGGTGGACTTCTCTTGTGATCTACGGTGAACTAATTTTATTGCCCATTAGATTCATGTTTTCGTCGTCCTTGCAAAAGGAACTCTCCACCGTGGAACATTCTCTTCTTCTTCGCCATCCGTATCATCATACTATGGTTCCGCAATCACCATCATCCATTACTTCGAATTCACAATATCCACCATCTGTGGCATCGTCTAAGGTTTGTGTGTTTTCCACCATAACCTCTACTGGAATCGGAAAACTTCATGGCGCAGGAATAGTACGTATATGTCGGCAACCCTATTGCATGTCAGGTTATTGTTATTGCCCACACCAAAGATAACGACAGATAAGCCACCATGCATGATGAGTTCAACAACGAGGTTGAGGATCAGGTTGTGATCTAAGGGAGGTACTTCTTCCCCGACAAATTGAGGCCCGTAGCCTCTGAAGTAAAGGGGTGCTGTAAGAGTATGAAAATGTTATTCAAGATAGGTGGCAACGGATCCTCAATTCAAAGGACCACGAAGGAGTAAAAGAAAAACAACTACAAGGTAATTTAAAGGACTACGAAGGAGTCAAAGGAAAATAACTACAAGTTGGGAGGCTATGCTTGGTAGCTAAAATTTGACTTTGGTGAATCCTCACTCTTTTTCTTTCTTTTTCTTACCATTTGTTTATGACAATTGCATGTTTCTCTCTCCGCTTACCTTTCCAAATTCTTCTTCTCTGTCACATGTCCTCTACTGCAGTGATACCAGAATGTAGTTTAACCTTTAAAGATTTATCAACAAACGTCCTTCATATCTTCCGAAATTTTACTACTATTTTTATATTATCTCTGTTGTACTAGTCTCGTTGACCATATGGACACTGTTCCATTGCCTCTCAGGGCATAATCAAACATGACATTCAGTTTGCCAAATTGACTATCGTGGTTATGATAACACTAAATTGACGGTGATGAAGGTAGAAATTAAGAAGTTCTTCCAAATGGTTAAAGAATCATCTGATGAATAAAGAGTGGAAAGTGTTCGAACATTTTGAGATCACGGATCATCAGAATGTTTTTATTGAACTCCTCAGCAACCAAGATCGTAATCACCTTTCGTACCATGAGTAACTACATGGTGCGACCTCAAACTCAGAATTCTTTTCGTCTTTGTCGATTGTTAAAAGGGTGAACTTCAATGTCTTCTTTATGTTCAATGGAGCTGATGTCCTCAGTTGGATATTTTTATGAATTAATACTTTGATTTATGTAAAGTTTTCAAAGATGAACAATTTGGTATAATTGCGTTTTATATGCAGGGTGTCGCAATTCCATGGTTTCAAATGTCTTAATGCACAATTTCATTTTATTCTTGGAATCAATTGAAGAGGGTTATCGAGATAAAGTTTGGTTTATCACTGTATGAATCTTTTCAGGAGCACTTATTTAAGCTATAGCAACACAACTCTGTCACTGAGTATTATACTGAATTTATTTCTTTGGCAAATCACACCAACATCAAGCCTCATGATGTTCTTCGCGATTGTTTCATTAATATACTTGCATCAAGAAAGAAGTTAGATGTGTGCCGTAAGTTTAGCCAGATTATACGAAGACAAATTCAACCTTACCACCAAAAACACTTTGCGTCCAAGCCAATATCGTCGATACCTATCCAACCAAAACCTAACCTTCCTATGCAACTACCATACAAAAACATTTTACCATTGCTTTTACCTAACCCTAACTATTAACCAGTTACTGTGAAAGAATCCAATAAAAAGAATGTCTCTAGCAGTACAACAACGCCATTGTGACTAAGGGTTATGTTTCTTGTGTGATTAAAAATATTCTTCCACACACAAATGTCCCAATAGACATTTTATGCTCTACCAGTTGGAAATAGATGAGAAAATTGAAAACGAATCACCAGCTCAAATTGTTGTTGTTTAGGTGGACAATGGTGTAATTTCACAACTCAAGCAACAAGTGATAGAATGTAACTTATCATATAATGCTATGTATGGTACTAGAGGTCCAAGAATAATACATATTCATGCTCTACTAGTTAGAAATAGATGAGAAAATTGAAAATGAATCACCAGCTCAAATTTGTTGTTGTTTAGGCGTGGTGCAATTCCACAGCTCAAGCAACAAGTGATAGAACGTCACTTATCATATAATGCCATGTATGATACTGGAGGTCACAATAAGTATTCGTGCTCAAATCAATGACATGGAGTTTCAAGCCTTTATAGATACTGAAACTTCCAATAACTATTGAAAAGTTTCTTAGTTTACCAATGTAACTAACTCCAAGGTTTCGCGTGAAATCTAATATTAATATATTTTTTTATGATTTTAATTTTTTTATTTTTAATTATATGTAAGTTGTTCAAGTTCAATTTTTAAAAATATATTAAATTATTAATTTATATTGATGACAAGTCTATATGGATTCTATCCTCATCAATTATTCCAAAATACCAATATTGTATATAACTTACAATTTTATTATATGATGGTCAAAGTAATACTTCACATAGTTAAACAGAAAATTTAATAAAGTTACATATAACTAAAAATTTATAAAACAAAGCCTATATAAAAATAAATATTAAATTATCAAAAATAAAATTGAGAAGTAATACTTCACATAGTTAAACAGAAAATTTAATAAAGTTACATATAACTAAAATTTTATAAAACAAAGGCTATATAAAAATAAATATTAAATTATCAAAAATAAAATTGAGATAAAAAATTATAAATTTATAAAACATAGACCAAACTTACCAAACAAAAATAGACACACCACACTGATATAAAATTGTTAGCGATGTGGTTTTTTTTCTCATTGGCCATTGCATTTTCCACTCCCATATCTTGAAGGTGTACTAAGTGATGAAAAAACAAAAGTATCCCTACTTTATATTTATAAAGTATATTATAAACGAGAAAAGCAATTTAGATTGCACAATCACAAAATATTTCTTATTTTATATTTTGAAGTGTATAATTTAAAATATAAATTTATATTTTGGATTAAATATTATATAATATTAAAATATTGATATTTTACATTTTAATTATATAATCTAAAGTTTTTCCAAGTTACATCATTCAAAACATTTTAAATTGAATAATAATTTTAGAAATTTAAAATATATGAAGGTGCAAGTTGGGAGTACATTAACCTTTTTCCTTTCATATTTATTTAAGTGATTCTTGATGCACCTTAACATTTTCAAAAATATAAATTTTTTTAAAGATTGTATAATTTAGAATATAATTCTTTTATCTTAAATTGTATAATATATAATACAATTTATTTTATATTTTAGAATGTACCATCTAGATTAGAAGTTTTTCAGATTTGTAATCCAAATATAACTTTCTTATTTTAATTTATACAATTTAGAATAAAATTTGTATATTCTAAATTTTACAATCTAGAATATTTTTTTTTATATTTTAACTATCTAGAATAAGTCAAATTACATAATTTAAAATATAATTTTTGTATTCTAAATTATATATTCTGAAATATATTTTTTTCTTTTGAAATTAAGAGATCTGGCAATGTAGAATTTGTTTAATTTTTTTACTAAGAATATAATGGTCATTTTGCTGAGAATACGGAGGTGCATGGAGTAGGTATGGAGATACAAGAAGAATCACTATTTATTCCCATGAAAAGCCCAATTTCCAGCCCAATTAACAGAAAAAAATCTATTGAGATGAGGCAGAGTCGTATAAAACAATGATCGGAGAGAAGTGGATCTACTTTGAAAGGGTTAGGTTTGGGGAGAAACACAAATCCGCTTCAAGGTAACGTTCCTTTTCCCTCTTCTTCCTCCAATTGTTCGATTCGCCTTTCTACTTTTGGTTAGGTCTCTGTAGGAATTTCTTTCTGGATGCTTCTCTTCTCATCAAGTCTCATCAAGTTCTGATTTAATAATTTGCCGATTTGTTTGTTTTCTGCAACGTAGGTTTTCAAATTGACCACATCTTTGAAATTCAATTGTTCTTCCATAATCCATTCCCCTTTATTTCAATTTAAGATGATCTTGTTTCTGTTTAGAGGAGGGGTCTCTGTGTGACCACTTTCATAATTAATATCAAAATTTCATTATTTATTTTGCAGAGCTAGAAGCAATCAAACGATGCCTCGCTATGATGATAAATATGGTAATACACGCTTGTACGTGGGGCGCTTGTCTCATAATACCCGTTCCCGTGATCTGGAGCGTGTCTTCAGCAGATATGGAAGGTAATTCCCCTTTTTTTTATTCATCAATTCTTATCTTTCGAGATATATAGAGAACCATAGACTTTATTATTTCTCAGCCCTTTTCAAAAGCAATGTTATTTACTTGCAAGTTTTGAAATTGCGGCTGCGGATTCATGGGGATCCTTCATGTTATATAAAATTTCAGACAGATAACTGTTATTGCAGTGTTGAGGCCGAAAACTCAGCTTGGAACCGTCTTTTAAATACCATGATTACTTGTAAAGAACCTATTTGGCCTTTTAATCTTTAACATGCTTTTCTTGTTATTCCATGCTTGCTTGTTTGTCTATGTGGAAGATTGAGTTTGTTCTTTGGTACTTAATTTGCTTAGAGTGGGCAGGATGTTTTACATTGTTTTATCCTATCATTTCAATGTCTAAACTTTTCTAATTTATGTTTGGAATTGTTTGATTCATCTTTATTGTTTACATTGGCAAGGGAGTTAAGTTAGTGATTAGTTGCCGTCGGCTGTCGACCTTGTTTTATGCTGAAACTTAGGGTGGTGATATACAGGTTTTATCTAAGCTTTGATCTGAGCTTGGATTTGTATTGTTATTTGTCATGTTATGCGTGGGAACCAAATGCCCTAGGTGTCATGTTTTAACATGAATAATCTTGTTGAAGGTTTCTGTGGTTTTCTCTAAACCTGGAGGTCTGTGTTGGGAGGTTGGCCTTGGTGGAATTGATGGAAATTCCTGTCGAGTGTTGACTTTGGCGATTCTTTCTGTAATGTTATTGCGTGTTTTTTATGGAAATGGCAACAATCACAAACTGGTGTTTAGTCCGTCTTTGAGGGGCGTTGTATACAGTTCCAGTAGTTAAGTAATGATGGCCTTACTGTTTCTGGAAACCATTTCCGCAGAGTTCGAGGTGTGGATATGAAGAATGATTTCGCCTTTGTTGTAAGTTGTCACTCCATTCTTTGTCTTTTGTCTATTTCTTTTGACTGCCATTTCCCCTCATGCCTTTGCTCCAAGGTGGCTATTAGTGTCTGCTCGGAGGAATTCAGTTGTAAATGATGGTAAGATTCTGTTACTTTATTGGCTTGTTACTGACAGCTTTTGAACAGGAATTTAGCGATCCTCGTGATGCGGATGATGCTAGATATAACTTGGATGGCCGTGACTTTGAAGGAAGTCGTATTATTGTTGAATTTGCTAAGGGGGTAGGAACCAGTTAACTTCAAAGTTTATTTACATTATATTTTTCGTAAGATTTGGTCTTCTCAATTGCAATTGACTATCTAAGAGATGCTTTTCATAGTTTCTGTAGTGTTATTTAATTCATGAACTGTGTTCAGTGTTCAGCTGTAAATGATTGCTCCATTATTTAATGCATGTTAGTCTTTGGGCTTTTGTATGTCCTTAGTGCCTCTATTTGCGCACATTATTCTCTTCATAGTTATAAACAACGGGCAATTAGATGATGGTCTCTTTCCTCTATATTAACAGTTTCCTTAAGAACTTCATAAATAGATATTCAATTTCTTCTGGACCAATGCATCTCCAATATCATTGCTATTGTTCTTCGAAGTTTTTAACCAATTTTGGTATTGCTTCTTAATTTGTTTTTCATCTGATCTCTAGGGTCCTCGTGGTTCCCGTGAATACTTGGGTCGGGGTCCACCTCCTGGATCTGGACGATGCTTTAACTGTGGCATTGATGGCCATTGGGCCCGAGATTGCAAAGCTGGGGATTGGAAGAACAAATGCTACCGCTGTGGGGAAAGAGGTCATATAGAGAAGAACTGCAAGAACAGTCCCAAAAAGCTGAGGTAGACCCTGGTTTTGTTTCCAAACCTCTGCTACATTGTGTTGATACCTTCTTAACTTGTTTTTTGTTAGTGATTTTTATGAGCTTTAAATATTGTATGTGTATTTGATTTGTTCTGTAGCAGCAGGCGTGGAAGGAGTCTTTCACGATCACCAGTCAGGTCATGGTCTCCTCGTCGTGGGAGAAGCAGGGATCGAAGCTACAGCCGTGACCGCAGCTACAGGTTGGGTTCTAATAATCTTTTATACTATTGTCTATGTTCTGATGCAATTATCCTGCAATTTCAGTTCAATTATCTGTTGTTTCCATAGTCAGTATTTTTGTTGTAATAAGCTTGTAGGCTGGATTTTGATCACCTATTTTTTATTTTTTTGCCAGTCGATCTAGATCTCCTGTCAGAAGAGCAAGAAGCCCAGTTTCTGAAGATAGGTCACGGAGTCCTCGGCCCTCCAAGACAAGGAAGCATAGTGCATCACCGGACCGTAGCAGCCCACAGAAGAGAAGTGACGCATCTCCCCGTAACGATGATAGGTTGGTCACTCAGCGAGATGGGTCTGACTTCAGTGATGGTCCAAGAGGGAAAAGTAGAAGCCCTGCTAGCCCTGCAAGGGACCGCAATGTGAGAGGATATGATAGCCCAAAGTCTAATGGGCGTAGCCGGAGCCCCAGCCGGAGCCCTAGGCATGATGACAGGAGCCCCATTGACGAAGATGATGACAATCATCGTCGTTCACAGTCACCGTAGATAGTAGTTTTTGGTAAGAGATCAGGATTCTGGCCCAGTTTATATCTGGATTATAAATGCACTCCAGTTTAATTGTGACTTCTGTTTATGAAAACGTTTTATGTCATGCATGGTCATTATTCAGATTCTTGCTGGTCAGCTAGCGTGTGGCTTAGCTAGAATATGGTGTGCATGAATTAGTTTCGAGTTTGGATATTTTAATCCCATTATAAATTATTGTGAGAAATTTAAATCTTGCATGTTTTGAAGCCTTTCAACTCGAAAGATCTTAAGGTTTTCTATTTCTTTTCATCATTTTTTATGATTATTTAATTTAGACAATCACAACAGTGGTGAGAAACTACCTGGTCGAGTTTGAGTGATCGCGTAGGATTTGGGAATCCATTCAAGTATGGTTATCATCTATCTATTTTGTTAGAGTAAATCGAATATTCCTCTACTAGTCTATTGTTAAAGTATTTCGACATCGTTATTTGGAGGTGAAAAGGATTACCAGGTGTACTGGGTTGCTTGATATAGTTTTTTTTAATGTAAACATTTTCACTCTAAAAACCTTGTTAATTATGATGTGTTATATTATTTTTTCAAAAAACAGAATTTTAAAGGTTTTTTATTTTTATTTCTAGCTTGGTAACCAGTGTTTTTCTTTTTAAAGTTTTCGGGAAATGAATATGTAAATGTTAACGGAAATCATGTTGCGGGTGTTATCATTTTAAAAATATTATTGTTGAATCTTTGATTAATGTTCTTCTTTTCTGGATTTAACCAATGTGATTAGAAGTAATCTTTTGAAGGTCTGTGTAAGAAATAGTAAATTTTCTGCAACTTATAAAAGTTTTACAAATGAAAATACAATAAAGTGTAATTTTTAGGGAGAACTAAAATTAAGAAATATGTTTTCGAAGAAAGTTACTAGGAATTTTTTTTTTATCTACAAAGTTATGACTTTTTAAATGAAATGCTTTTTCTTTTTGTCTTTTATAATTATATGTCTAATTAAAATGAAGTGGAAAAATAGTTAAGGCCTATGACAATAATAACAATGTACATATTAATCTATCAAATCATATTAATAACCATATAACGGAAATAAATGATAATGATATTATAATAATAGCTGTAGATAAGATGATTGTAATAAGATAGCATTAGTTATTTGATAATGATGATGATGATAATATGTTGGTTTTAAGATAAAAATAAAATTTACAATAATAAAAATAATCGGTTATAATACGAGTGATGTAAATGATAAATGTGGTGGCATTTGTGATAGATTAATGTGAAAGTGATAAGAAGTGACAGTGTGAGAGGCTTGTTCACGTGTTCACTATGTCACGATTGTTATTCCACACCTTAATATACAATGAGATATGTTTAATTCCATAAGTTCACATTTTAAACTATCACCAATTCAATTCCATCGTTATAAGGTGTCTTAAGAACATACCCCCTACCTCCAAAGTTTCCTACGCTTCCACCACAACTCTTATGAACGAATGAACAACGTTTAATCTCTTTATTCGGAATAAATCTTACGATACATGTTTCAAATAGTGCTTACGTGGAATCTCTTTATTTGGAGTATTTGTACTATTTAGTCAACTTATAAACAATTATCTCTGCAAAATCCATATGCCAATGTTGATGGAAACATTTGAAACCATTGCACGAATCAAGGAGTTAACAGACATCGCTCTCAGTGTGGAACTGAACACTGTTACAGAAATTAAATCATTGTCATGTAACAAATTTTTTTATCCTTAAATACTTTATTATAATTATTGAAGGTGTGATGAGAATTTGTATTTTAAATTGGATTCTGACATACTTAACTTTCACACCAATTAACACAAATATATACAATTGACAATGTAATGTCATAAATATTAAATGATTGTAGATAATATATCCTGCTACAAAAGCCTATTGCAGATCAGATGATAAAGATAAACTCTTTGCATCGATTCGTGTGATGTGGATGTGACCTATCCACATTGCATTAACTGATACATTGACCACTAATGCATTAGACCCTGTGATGTTATTGTTTGCACGTTAGATATCGTGATGTGATGCTAAGAGTTCTTTGTTGCAATACAAAATATTGATCCATATTGCGTTGATGAATAAATCCACCTTTTGGTGAACTGGTTTTTGTGACGTTATTACTTGTGCATGAGAAATCTTTATGCACAGTGTCATTTCTATTCAAAACCGTCCTTGCATTGACTAGCACAATGGCCTTAAAGTATCAATTTTCGTGACATTATTGTTCATGCGTTTTAAGTTTCTTGTGGTAAACCATCATTTCTCATAGTAAAAAGGAGCAACCAACGTTATCTCGATTAGTGCGACGATAACAATTGCATCAACGACTTCAATGGTTCAAATCATTTCATGCCTATAAATAAATTATAAATCTAGTTCCCAAACTCTCTCAATATCAAATTTGTCACACTATTTCATTATCTCTCAATATCATAACTTACGACAAACTCTTCTCAAAACTCTAATTTCATCATTCATGTAGAGTTCTTGCACTATTCAATTTTCTTGCTTTTAGTTGAGAAAAATAGTACTCTAATACATATGCATCTTGACCATGTTGTTCTTGAAGGACTCACAAGGACTATATTATGGAAGGACTCACAAGTACTACATTATGGAAACTAGAAAGATGTGACAAAAATATAATATACACATCTCGTTAGAATTTATAATTTCGGGTCATCGACAAATCAATTAATATCAAAATTGATGATGTTGTAACTCAAAATTTTCAATTTTGAATTAGGCTATAAAGTTTGTAAAAAATCTTGTTATATGAAAAACAATGGAACATAATTGATCTTTCTATTTATAACATATCAATTATAATATAAATCCTTCGATGTGAAATTAGGAAAGAAGATGGCTAATAATTTTATTTAAAATTAGTTAAAAAGTATTTTATTTTCTGGCATGTCTAACTTAAATGAGGAAACCTCATCTAAGATTAAAAAGTCATTCCAATGATAATTAATCTAAAGAGATAAACATGAGTTAAAAAGGTTATAGATAGAAGAACTATGTTGAATAGAAAATTAAAAGACTTAAACATGTCTAAATTTCTTTTAAGGACTTTTTTGATAATTGACATATTTTTCAAGGACCTATTTGACAACGCTTGTATGTTTTAAGATCGGGCTGGAAATGATACTTCTTGACAAAAAAATAAAAACAAAGCATGATATACTAATTTATTTCATAATTTGTTGTGCTGTAAACGAATTGTTTCGGATAACTTTCAGTTTATGGTAAAATTGTTTAGTATATTACAAGGGAGTAAAAGTGGGATTTATATCTTCAGCCTCACTTTGGAGTCCCATTTCTTGACCCACCAATCAAATGTTGAAACTTCATTTAAGTTATTATGTATATTTTATCGTCCAATTCTCAAATTGCTCTACCATAAGTTGTTACAGAGAAAACAGAGTAAAAATCCTTTCCGAGATCAATGAAGGCAATTGACTTCTATTCATCAATTTCTCCAGGGTACTTTTTAAGAAGTTCATTTCTCTAATAATTTGTCTTTTATTTTAAAGGCTGAATTGCCAAAGCGTGATAATGGTGCTCTTGATGTTGGTAATGTGTTGGATTCTTCCAATGCAAAACTAATATGCAGTGGCTGTTTATAAATTGCTTTTGCTGCCTATTGGTGACAGGCAATATGCTATTTAATGTGTCACTGTGTCAATAGGAAGGGAGGTAACACCCTGCTCTGTTTATTGATTATATTGTTTTACAAGTCCAAACTAGTTTACACACAAGTATGGAATAAATTAAGGATCAGAATATCACCACAAAAACATTGTGGCTGAGATATCCAGTTTTCATCAACCCATAGCTGCAGTGCTAATAATTACAACCAATTTACTTTTCTAGTTTGGATTGGCCTTGACACAGTTAGTATATATACTTCGAGAAACAAACACCTCAAAGTCACAAGGGCTCTATTTTGCCATCAACTTTCAAGGATCAACTATTTTATCTCCCTATTTTACAAACTTTTCGTCTGCATCACGTGTTGAACAGTTTTGTTTTCCGCTTTCTAGTCAGCAGGAAAGCTAAATAAATATCAAACTTTCTACTTGAGAGACTGTTCAATTTTAAACACCTTTTCTGATTTACCTCAAGGACTGGTTTTAGAGTTGCTATTCAATTTTAAACGCACCTACAGTGCCTGACCTGCATGTAGGCCTTAGTTCCACTGGTAGAGGCTACACACGTCTAAGTTGCATAATGTACTCTTTTAATCTCATTTGAAAAAGGGTGAATCAATGAGAGCGAAGTTTTTTCCAGATTGTTAAAGTTTTTGTGTGAAGCTCAAAACAGTCATACATAAATGTGTAGTAGTAGTATGTACAGGTAATATGAACAATAAAATATTTTCTCAAACAAAATTGTGAGGTAAACCTACTGTACAGGAGGGAATTTGTTTGCTGTCATATTATAGTTCCAAGGCCGAGCTCATCCTCAATGTCATCGCCATCTTCAAATAGCTTCAAAAACCGAGCCTGATCCTGCTCCCTCTTCTTCTTTTGCCAATACTTATATACAACCGTCATTGCTAGAGTCAATATGGCTATGACCAAAATAGTTAGCAAAACGATAACTGCTACATGCATTCCTTTTTTACCGTGATCCTGATTCTTGGCAGGCGGTGCAGAGACAGAAACTACACATGAACACATTTTTTCGCAAACGTATATTAGCAAGTAATGAAGTAAAGATGCATTCATACACGACAAAAATAACTAGGAAATCAACATGAAAGGTTAATTAAAAAGCGAGAAGAAGTGGAAGAAACTTAATTTGGACAATCCCAGTAATTCACAGACTCACACAAGAACAAAATGAATGAATACTGAAGAGAAAAGTATCTCAGACATGGGATAATAATATCAACAACAATCAAGATTTATGCCATTAGGTGGAATCAGACCAAAGGCTATATAAAATATTGGAAATACTTAGCATATAAATTTGAAGTTTAATTAGGCCTTTCTTTTCCTTTTGTTTAATTAATACCGATTAATCCTTCGTCTAGTTGGTTACGGGTAAAAAGGTCAAGATAATTTATTATTTCGTTTAGATTCTTAACCAAATAATCTTCTACAAAGGTCCTCAATGGCGACATAATTCAGGTTACTAGCACTGTTTTGAAAATTACAAAATTGAACTGTAAGCACCATATTAGAGATTCAAAGAACCATTGACAGAAGTTGAATTTGTTTACTTTTGATAACTTCATAATCGTTGCATTGGCATCATATATGTCACAACTACTATCACACAGTTGTCTGTGAAGTCTAATACCATGATAGCTGTAAGGAGTTTTCCAAGAAAAAAGGTAGCACGAAACTCACCACCAGCAATTGGTAAGCAATCTGGGCAGAGAAAACTAGCATTGAATTCTTTTTCCTTGAAGTGGATATATCTTCCATCAGGGGCGGAAAAATCAGAAGGACACAATTCCCACTCGTCAAACACATCATCATAAAGAATTTTGTCTTCCTCATAGAATCCACATCGTTTGCACTTTTTACCAGAGAAACTAGTTAAAGGCTGGAACCACAAAGCAAAATCTCAGTAGTTGCAGATGCAAATTCATTAGTAATGATTAAGCTAGTAACATCTGAAATTACAAATGCAAATTCACTAGAATTTAATGATTAAGCAAACCAGTCTAATAGTTGCTTTTTGCTTAAACAAGATGAGCCAACTTCCTAAACTTAAAATAACAGTACTTTGTACAAAGAGGCAGGGATTTCAAATAACTAATTTTTAAACCACATTGTTACACAAGCTAAAAGATGACAGGCCTCATCATAACCAACCAAGTACCCAACCAGCTCAACTTAACTGAATAACTAAACAGTTATTATTTTTGCAATTTTAACTGTACGTATATTGGATTCACCTTAGGTCAGGAATTGCACTATGCATTCCTTTGTCATAAAAATTCTGTACATGTGACATTCTTCTACAAACAAAACACACTTCAAATCAGGTCAGCCACTCTTCTCACATTGGCCATAAACCAAGCCAGGATCTCAATCCACCTTATAGTGTCCCTGTCCTAACTTTCTTCCCCGTGTGTCAGCATTGGTTATTGGATATTACACTCTGGAGCCAACAATCAAATATATTCTTCTCTTGATCGGTTCAGTGTTTACAATACCATTAAGGCAATCAATGTCACACTACCTAATGGAAACCGTGACTGCACAATATGCAGGAACTTTGAATTATTCATCCACATTATGTCTCACTAATGTTCTCTATTAACAAGATTTTTCTTTCAATCTATTTCAGTGTCCAAGCTTTGTCATTTCTTGAGTTGTATTCTCGAATTTCACGAGTCAGTGAATTCTGCAGCATCTAAAATCCCAGTGGTCAATTGGCTTTGCAGATAAAGTTGAAGGGATTCGGTCATTGATGTCAATCAAGCTCAAGTTCAAGCTGTACCCAGTGGTATTTCCAATTCCATACCCGAGCCAAGATTGCATTATGACACTTCTACTGGGACACTTGTTACGTGGAAGAATGTCCTTAATAAGTAGTCTTTCCTCAACGTTTCATTTCAGTCAATAAGAATTCAGTATGTATTACGCTAGCCAGAAGAGATTACCAAAAACTCTTAATCATAAAAAAGCTTCTAAGAGATCTGAATTGCTACATTTTGATACATGGGGACCCTTTCTATTCATGGATGCAAATACTATCTATATGCATTACAAAGTGGAAATCCAAATCTGAAGTACAGAAGGTGAGTCTCATATTTAGAATTTTGTTGTTTTGGGAAGAAACTCAGCATGATGCATGAGTGAAACTGATTTGTACAGATAATGGACCAGAATTTCTGATTCCTCGGCTTTATGCATCTGATGAAACAATTCACCAAAAATCTTATTTCGAATCTCCCTTACAAAACCAAAAAATTGAGAGGAAGCACCAACATACACTTTTGTAGGTGGATAACTGTTTCCCATTCTAAAAATTATCTAATTTTTTTCTTATGCCCTTATCCATGTCACTTACATCATAAACCAGTTCGTAGTTCCTAACTGCATTTTATATAAGGAAACCCCTTAATACATGGTTTATTATTGTGATCTCAAAGTCTTTCAATCAATATATTACCAGACCTGAACCCTGAGCTAGAAAATGACTTCTTTCTGGGTTAAAAAATGGGAACAAAGGGATATGTGTCGTTAGATTTCAACAGCAGAAAAGTGTTCATAATACCGCAATGTGATTTTCCATGAGACAATCTTTCGCTTAAAGGTCGACAGTGATAGCTTATCACTTTATACTTCTTGGGAATATCACTTTGTAGAGCCACAAGAGTTTCCCTCCTGTAGTATATTTTGATATTAGTGCGCTAGTATAATAGAATCTTCTCAGTTACCTAACTTTGCATAGGCTGAACCTCCACCAAGAAGATCCACACAGGCTAGACATCAGTCACGACACCTTGCTGAGTACATATGCAGCTTCTCAATTGATTCAGCAAAATCTTCTTCCTTATACAACCTTCTTTCTTGTGATGTTTCTGATGTTAAGCATTTCCCTTCCATTTGTTGTTTTTCTCATCCGATTACCACAAATGCTGCATTGTAAGTCTGTAATCCAATGCTGAGGCAAATGAATAAGAGTGTAGGAATCAATTAATGCTGGGTGAGCTCATAGCTAGAGGGAGCAACGGGACTTGGAAACTAGTTGATCTTCCTTGTCATTTGAAACCCATTAATAGAAAATTGAGATATAACATAAAGCATTGAGGTGATGAATCTATTGAGCGATTCATAGCTTGACTTGTGGTCAAAGGTTGTCATAAGATTGAAGGGCTAGATTACTTTGATACATTCTTTGTGGTTGCAAAGTTTACAAATGTTTGCATGCATCCATCCAAAGTTTGCATTTACATCAATTGCATGTTGTTAGAATCTTGTATATGATTCTATATTTATGTTATTAGCCTAACATAGGAAAATTGAATATTTTGTAATTATGTTTTTTCCCCTATAAATTGAATTGCTCCGTCGTGGTCTAAAGATTCAGAATTCATCGTATGCCTTGTCAGCTTCGTCTTCTCAACTCTCTTGTCAACATAGTATCAAGAACCTAACGAGAAGGGAACCTAATCTACGGTTTCCATGGACCCACTACTCATAGGTGTAATTTTTTAGAAACCAGCCGCCATCGCACCCTTTGACCCGTTTGCTCTCTAGCAGCCGCTGCACCTTCATAAAAGAGAAGGCTCTCTTACCCATTTCTTAAGCTCAGGGAAAATTTCTTCACTATGCATCTCTCAAGCATTACATAACCAAATAACTACTCAGACAGCTCAACATAAAAGAATAACTACCAATCAGTTATTTTTATGTAATTTCGGAAGTAAATTACACAGAGCTACTATATATAGGATGCATCCTAGTTCAAGGAATTGCATATTGCAATAATCCCTTTCCATGTAAATACTCTACAACCCTAATAATGAGAATTAAAATTCATTTGATCACTCCTCTTTCCTGTGATCACTTTCTCATGACTTGCAAAATAAAACTCACATTAAAAATAGTTAAAGAAAAGCTTAAAAAACAAAAGGGCACAAGGAGGAACCTGCCAAGACTCTTGACCCTTAAAAGTATAAGAAAAGTTGGTTTTTTTAACATCAGGCAATTCGGATTTGTTGTCCCCTTTGCACCGAAAATAGACAGATGGAGTGGCTTTTAGCCACTCGTGGCTTGTGAAGATCTCAATCGAGCTCAGCGTCACGTCCGCAGGTACAACCAACCCTGTGCTACCAACAGTTAGCTTTATGTTTCATGAAACCTATAAGCGAACAAAAAAGGAAAAAAAAAATAACATTTTGTGAAGGGAAAATTGAAAATTAACCTGGGAAACAGGTGAAGAATAATATGGAAGAGACAAGGAGAAGCGAATTGGACATGGAGATGAGATGAGAAGAGAGGTAGATGGAAGAAGGTTGGAGAAGAATTCAGAATTCAGATACGAAGCTTAAACGACAGCGTTCAAGGTTATGAATGGATTGCAACTGCTTTATTGGTTTCTGGTGGTGCGTTCCGAATAATAATATTTGTATCATTGCGTAACGAACAACGAAACAGAATCCTCTGCCACGTCATTTTTGCTCAAAACGGCGTCGTTCTGAAAAGGTAAAGTTCATAACAGAGGGAAACATAAGCTCATAGCTAATAGTGTTTCTGTCTGATTGACTTAAATTTCAGCAAGTCTTTATAAAAGAAAAAATATATAAAAATAACAAAAATAAATTTCTCAATAAATTTAAGTCAAATACTTTGAATTTTTAGAGAATAACTTTATATGTTTCTTGAGTTTAGAAAATAAAATGGTATATATCCTGTAAAAAAAATTCTCGATTCTTAATCCTCCAAAATCTAGAATGATTGTTTTTAGTTAAATGAATTGTGTAGTTATCTATAAAAAAAATGATTATTTAACCGTTCCCTCTAAAACATAAACATAAAATTCCCGTTTTTTTAACAATTGTTTAAGATAAATAAATGAAATTTGTTTTAAGAATTTTAAGAAAATAGTGGTCGTGAAATTTTATCATTTTAGAGAAGTAGTTAATATTAGAAGGCTGAGTTGAGATATTGTTTGATCCAGAGAGAAATGTTAATAATCTTAACAAATTATTTAAGGCACTGCAAGGTTATTCATATAGAACAAAACAACCCTAAGCAGTTTAAATAAAGTAGCCTAAAGGAAGTTGAATGAATCAACCTTTGAAGAAGATGCTAATTAGCTCAAGAAACTGATTCACCATTATTATAAATAGATCTCAACTGTAGCATTACTTAATGAAGATGATGAATGTTTCAGTTGTCCAACGTTCACAAGAAATATTATAATATTAAGTATCACTGTTACCTTAAAAAAAAGGATAATTGTTAAGAATGACACCGAGAATGGTTCAATAATGCTGTAACTAATCATAAAAAAGGAAACATTTAATAAGCTACAATTCTTTATTTTTCTTTAAAACGCTATACCTTTTGAATACGATGAGAAAACCAAGAATGAAAATTGAAATGTACCTCAATTTCATTTTTAATAATCAAATAATCAACTTCAATTTTACTAAATCGTCCTAGTTATATTTTTAATTTTAGAACACTATTAATTTATATTACAGATGGAACTATTAGTTTTATAAGAATTACTAATTTCGTAAGCGATGCAAGCTGGGATTGAAAAGAAAATAGATATACTTCATTAATTTATAGAGTAGAGTCAATAACTTTGGTAGAAGAAAATAAAAGTATTTTTTAAACTGGTATGCATGCTTCTTAATCTTTTTCACACCACTATTTCATAGGAGTATTTGTCAATCATTAATCTTATTTATATAATTTGTAATATATATTTACATAATAAATCAATTTTTCTGACTGATAAATTTATACTCTAAAGTGAGCTATATTTACTTTAAATAAGAGATCTATCCAGATTTGAAAAGTTTCAGGTCAGTTTGAAGATTTACACAAGAATCAATTTTTTGAGACAAAATATAAAAATTGAAATGATTTGAGAATAGATCTAATTAGCAATTCAAAATCATATATATTAGTGAAGAAAGTGGATGAATTTGACATGAGGGGGTTGAAGTTAGAAATCAAGTTAAGAAGACTTTGGTTTCCAACTGATAGGCCTTGGTGAAGAATGCTGGCCAACAGAGGTATGTGGCCATTATGCTGCTAAGAGTTGCTGCACCTATCATCATGTTCATCACCACTATCTGCAGCTGAATGGCTTCCAATGGTGAGGCCCCTCCCATAATGAGACCAGTCATTGCCCCAGGAAGGGATATTAGACCCACTGTTTTGGTGTTGTCCACCACTGGTGAAAGAGCCAATATCACTGCCCTTTTCACTTGCTCATGTGTTGCTTCTCTAGGTGTTGCACCAAGAGCCAATGCAGTCTCAACCTGTCAAAAAACTTACCATCAATATAGACTCATTCAATTCATTCAGTTCTCACTAGTTCTACTATACCAGAGAAATCCTGTAACAATTCATGAGTTGTCACTTATATCAGATTACAATTGATACTAAATGTCACTTCTTACCTCGTTTATGATCTAAAATATATTGTATAGTAGTTATGTGGTAACATGTAAAACAATTATACAACTATTTTTCTTAGTTGCCTCACAATTTAATTAGTCACCTACACTTGACAATGTAACCAAGTGTGTTTGATTTAGTAGAAACTAGTTACAATCATTTAGTAACAAAGAACTTTAATAACATATATATATACGGCTGCAAAATCAAGAACTTTAGTAATAAAATATTGATAAATGAATATGTGGTTGGTGTTAAAAGAGCTGGATATTTTGTTGACTTTAGTTTTTTGTTTGTGGCGTGTGTGGATCTGTTCAACCTTACGCAGATCTCATCTTAGTGCAGCAGCAATAACTTGCAAGCTTGTGCTGAATTATTCAGTAATTGTTTATTATATAACCAGTGGATGAATTAATAAGGAGGATTAAGACATACCAAGTTCATTTGTGTTTTGATGTCGTCTCGGAGTCTCTTCATGGTAACACCAGTTACTGTCATGGAGTTCCCAACCATCATTCCAGCAACAGGTATTATATATCTGGGAGTGAAAGGGAACACGCTCAGCAACACAAGCACACACATGGTCACAGCAGTTCCTGTGAGAATGGAAACCCCAGCCACAAACTTTCCTCTAGGGACATGTTTTGCACGCTGACCTGCAGTGTAACCAGCAACTGATACCTGCAACAAAAAAATATACATACACATTTTTTAAACGTAACTTTTGTATTATCAAGCATCCCAATTATCTATTTTTTTTCCTACCCTTTGGTTTTTCTGGTTTATTCAACAATGTCTAACGACCATTTGAGTTATCCCAATCATCTAACATTTTGAACTAAAACTTGTTGACACAAAATATACACAGATGAAATTTGTTACGTGAAATTAGTTGAAAAGGAATGAAGAGGGACTAACCATGAAAAGGTAAGCTAGAAGGATCCATCCGGCGTTGTCCTGGTTGAAGATGAACTGCAGCACAAAGCCAATGATAGAGAGTTGAAGAAAGGCCCTCACAATGGCAACAACCATCTCCATCTCGAGGCCAAGCTTCTGGTAGAAGGACAAGAAGACAGCCAGAAAGACCACCGCAGTAGCAGCCACTGGCTTCACCATGCCCTTCAGGAACTCCACCATCCATGACCAATCCGTGTCCTGCAGTAATGTGTGGTTCTGAGAAGCTAGCATGGGTTTGAGGAAGAAGGAGTCCATGGTGATGGATATATGATGATGACACATAGGGTATAGTATATATGATGACCTATATGTGAAGGCCAAAGCAGAAACGACCTTCCCCAGAATGTGAGTCACCATGTGGAGTGACTAGTTCTTAGTTGCGTGACACAGCAGCAGATTCAGCACTATTTTGGCCTTATCTTAGTTTACTTATCCACCATTAAAATATTCTTTTCTGCTCTTCTTTTTCACATTTCTCAGTTCACAACTGCTATCCTTCTCTGCAAAATTATCATTGCATACTGGGAAATTTTAATGCTTTCAGAAAAATATGGTTATGATTCACCTCAAAAGTACCTTCAACTATATATATTTAATAATCTTGAACCATTGTTCAAAATAAATTGACTACGGGTGTGTTTGGGATTATGATGAAAATCCAAAGAAAGGACAATTTTTAGTAATTTCTTTTTTTTTCCTTTCAAAATCTTAATTGCAAATATTAGGAACTAAATTTTTTAAGGTATTTTGTAGGAAAGTAACGGAACGTACGTACGACAATGGTTTCGAGGCTGTCCATTGTTTTGAAGGGATTTGGATTAGTAAACGTTTGACAAAATCCTATGTTTGCTCTTACTCTGTCAATCAATTAAAGATAATATCAAGTAGATAATTATAATAATATACAAATTTTAAAACCTTTTGCACCATTTACATATTTAAATTATAACATTTTTTAAGAATAAAAATGGATGTATTTATTATAGATGTATTTTATATTAATATTTGCTCATAAATTACCGTGATTGAGTAAGAATATTAATTTATAATAACTATTTTAAAATTTCTTATTGATTAAAGTATATTCTACCAGGTCATGCTCAAATTACATACTCAAATTACATATTAAATCGTGGCCTTGGATTTGTGCGTCCATGATCTGTCCACGTTTTGTGCCCGTAGTTTAGGTAGTGTACGGCACATGTGATGTCATTCTATTTAACTTTCTTTAACCATAAATAAACAAAGAGAGATATTGTAATGGCCAATTACCAGACAATACGTGAGAGATTATTATTTTATTCTATTACAAAATAAACAAACTCATAATTTTTGCAATACGTCACTCTTGACGTCAGTATTCATTGTTAATTAGATAGAGGTACTGATAGAATGATTATTTGTTTAAATTATTAGTAACTGGATTCAATTTTTAAAATAAGAAAACTTAATTTGAACAGCTAAAATTAACAGACAATAACACATTAACACGTAAGAAAATTTGTCAAGAAATATTCTAAGTATAGATCAAAACAACATCGTGGTGCGTGTCTTAATTATGGTGTAATTGGAAATCCATTGATGTTTCCCAAAGGAAATTCCACTTTTCAAATCAGTAAACTAAACTCCAAACACATAATAAATGAGTGTTTGGATTTTGAATTTAAATTAGAACACTTTAATTTTCAGTTTTTATAAAATATTTTGTTAATATATTTACACCTTTTTAATTATAAGACTGACATCAAAGACAACGGATATCAGAGGCAAACCTCAGAGAAAGAAAGAGGAATGTATGATAAATTTTATACTCGGATTAATCCAATAACTGATAAAAATCGTGTAAGGTGAATCACCTACAAAGATGGTATATCGTATAGCCTTAAACAAAAGTTTGATTATCTTTTATTTTGTTCATCATTCATCTTTTTAGGCTACATATTTTGTGAGCACGAGACAGATGTATCTAACAAACTTCTGTCGTGAGAACATTTGTTCACATCTTACAACTATATTTACACAGCACCAGGCATCATAGAAAATTGTTGACCCGGGAATGAAAATAATGTAATTCACCAAGCATAACATAATCATCAATCACTAATATAACTAACTTTTTAATTTCCCCAGGGACCAATTTCCTAACTACAAAACAAAAACAGTCCCCACTGCTACAACAAAAGTTTTTAATTTCCATGATCAGCAATTTCCAAATCGCTCTTTCAACTGAGCATTTTCAAAACTGTTCCAAACTCAGTGTCATTGTTGGTGTTGCAAGCTATGTAAATGATATTTACAATACCTCTTGCTATGGAACTACGGTCTACTTCCCTTTTGTTGTCTTTCTTTTGATTTGGGGATTTTGTGAATGATCTACATTCTTAACAGATTTAGGACCATATATATTGCCTCTCCTGACAACCTCCTCTGCCAATGACTTCAGTGGAACTGTTACATCCAAAGGAAGAAGCACCTCTTCCAACTCCTGCCAATCAAGATCTTCTGAGTCGCCATCTTCATAGTGGACCCTGTACCACCGAGAATCTTTGTCGTAATCAGTTACTCTACCTGAGTAATATCTTCCCATAAACCACTTTCTGACTTCCCTCCCTTCAAACCATTCACCCAAACCCGAAGGCACATTTGTTTCAACTTTGCTCGGCGAATCACGGAGAACAATAGAGAAGTCACTAGGGATTATGTCAGGCACCCCATTAATTACAATAGCAGGTTCTCCAGGTAGCTCATAAATCCCAGCTGCTGAAGTATTTGACTCCTGCTTAATTCCTTTGTCTTCCATTTCAAAAATTTGTACGGAAAATCTACAGAAAACAGTTAAAAAATAAATTATATAGGAAATGGTAATCTTGTGCCTGCATTCCAAGGCTCTATGGAGATTGTACCTCAGAACAAGATTTCACAAAAGTATTGTTTGCCAAAGTAATTATAAATGAAACGATAGTTTTGTGTCTACACTCCAAAGCTTTACGGAGATTGTGGCTCAGAACACAATTTAACAAAAGTGTTTTTTAAAAACTAATCAAAGAAATAAACAGATCATACAAAACATTCAGTCACTGCAAAAAAACAAAGCACAAGTGGGACATAGGATATAGAGACAATACAACACACAGGAATATGGCAAAATTAAAAATTAAAAAACATAAGACTCAACACGACCAGAATACAACATACAAAATTAAGCTAAAAATAACAAACTAAAAAACATAAATCACGAGAGTAATTGTCGGTGTAGATATAATAATATACTAAACCTTAAGTAATTATTATGGCATTTCAATTTATATTAAAGTATAAATTAAGGTTTTAAATTGTGGTCGCACGTTCTGTGTTATGATCCTTCATATGGTAGGAAGTTGGGAATAAATCATAAGACCGCAATTGCGGTTGTTTAGCTCAGCTGGGAAGACCTCAAAAACCTTGGCATTGTGGCCAAAATCGTGATTGCTGACCACTTTTTCAAACCTTGATATATATGTTAAAGTAAAAATAAGAAAATTAAGCTAAAAGTTTTTGAAGCATCTATGCATCTGACATGGATAAATATCTGACAACACAACCATACTGGTGAGAAGTGTATATGCTTCTTAGAACCAATATTGCCATGAGTTGTTTTACTCCAGGGCCTTGAAAGAGTATTCCAATAAATTTACTTCCAACTTTTAATATCTTAAGAGCAAACAGTCACTTTAATCCCTCAAAGTAACAAGTACTGTTGCATCAGTACTTGAAACAAAGAAAAAGTTATAAAAGCCTTTGGAATGTAAATTAAGGAGTCACCATAATTTAATTCCTAAATTTATGTTAATATTATCATGGTCCTTTTTTATGATTTTTTTTTTTTCAATTCAGGACTAATATTACATCTTCCTACAAATTCAATAACGAAATGAAAGTTCACTCAATATCTCAGGTGGAAAAAAGAGAGAGAATGGTGCACGATACAACTAATAAGAATTACAAAACCTAAAATGGATGCAAGTCCATCAAACGATTAGTTTGTTTAGGCTTCAATAGAGAACCTCAACCTTGTCAAATTTCGTTTGGATTCTGTCAGATTATTTACTTAAAGCATTTTTGTCAGATAAGAGAAGCACTGAAACTGGAGAAAACTCTCTTGTTTTTTTTACAGGCATAAGTTAATTAAGCTTGTGTGAAGTGAATGGAGAAAGGGGAAAAGAACATAATCATCGTACCGTACCGCAAGACAATACTGATTTGGTTGGACTGAGTCAGTAGTGGAGACGAACCTTCGACTCTCTGCAGTGTCGTTTTGCTCAACCGAATGGGATTAGCAAAACGCACCGTCTCTTGATTTGTCAATCGAAGAGTGGAAAGAGACGAAGGCTGCAACTCTGAAAACCCTAACAAAGAAGTTTGTGGTGACAGGCAGGGGAGCCAAACACTTACTCTGAATAAACGCACCGTTCCTTCCTTTAGTATATGCTATCGTATTTTTCAATATCCTGAAATCTGAATTCATAATTTTTAATTACAAAATATAATATTATTAAAATATCCAACAAGAAAACATTACCAACATTAAATCATGTTTGTCAATGAGTTATTTATTTTAATTTATGAAAATTATAATATCACATTCATATAAATATCTTATAAAAATATATACTTCAATACTTAATAATGTGAGAATTTAATTTAATTTAATAATCACATCAGTATTCTAAGTACTAATATTCTTAATATTTTCTTCTTAATACATATTCTTCTCTTCCAACATAAACAAATCTAAAAAGCCTTTTTTATTAATTTAAAAGTTTTTTTTTTCATATGTCATTTTTCGATTTTGATCAAGATTTCGCCTTATGAGATATGAACCTCTGTATTTTGTGATTTTTTTCATATGTCATTTTTCGATAGATGCTAAATACATTTTCAATGTTGATAGATGAAGAGATGAACCTCCCACCAATAATCCTGAGTTTCTGGTTCATAAAAAAAATATCAAATAATAAAGGAAAAAATAGGATAGTTTGACTCATTATTTATAGAATACTTTCACTAAATAACTTTTTTTTATAAAATATTATATAATAATAAAATAGTAATATATATAGTTATGATATAGTTGTAAAAAATGAATAGGGGTGTTAAAGAGATTTAAAGTTCTTTCTTGCTCTTACATCTATTTATAGATAAGGTTCAATAACATTAACGTAGTTAGGCAGTAGCTGTAGGTTTTGATGGAAATGGATTATTTTTTCAGTGACAATTTTATTGGGAAAGATATTTTTGTCAACAAATTAGTTTTATAATGTAAAGCAAAAAATTCATGAAATATCATACTAAAAAATATTGTGTATTTTTTTCAATATAAGATGATCAACTCCCATTTTGATGATTAATCTATATCGCAAATATAATAAAACACTGAGAGCACTACAATGGAAGCTAACACAAAAACTCAAAATGACATATCATAGTTTATTGTTATTTTAATGTAAAAAAGAGCTTTGAACAACTCCCTCTAGTATTTTCTGGATGCATGCGTAGTTTGGTTTGATGACAACGACTTGGTCCTACTCCCTTATATGCTAACTTTGTGCCCATATCCATATGAAATTTATAGTTGCAAATGTATAAATGCTATTGATTTAGAAAATTACTTTTTTCCCCATCCTGCTCCACAAAACTCTGGCAGATTCACCAAACTGAGGTAATTTATTATTTTAAATTTATTAGAAGGGATAGATTAAAAAAAAAATTATAGAAATAAACAAGTTGTATTTAAGAAATATCACTTCAAAATAAAAAGTGGTGTTTTAGAAATTTCTATGCTAAGATATAAGTTGTGTTTTGATTATAATTTATTTTTCGTTTGTAGTTTTCAAATTTTTCTATTTTATTTTTTAAAAAATCGTTCTTTATACATGGATTTTTTATTTATTATTTAAAAAAAAAGTCGTACATCAACAATATAACTTCTAAAAAGTGAAATTAAAAAAAATAAAAATAAAAGTTGTTCTAGGTATGAGTTTACTAATAGTGTAATTAAAATATAACTTTTATTTTAAAGTCGTGTTTCTTAAACAAAATTTGTTCATGTATATAAATTTTATTAATTTGACAAATTTTGAAAAATAAAATACCAATTTTAGTGAATCTTCCCAAAACTTTGCTCATTCATTACTGAAACTTTCAACCTCTGTATTTGTTATTAATTATGATAGATTTAGAGCTTTAGAATTTTTTTTGAAGTTAGCGTTTGCCCACCCGTGAGTAGGATAAAGAAAAGCATATCTGAACCCTTAGTTTTTCAAACAAATAATGCAAAATGGTCCAAATATTATTTTTTTAGAAAGAAACAAAATTGAATTTTAGGTGCAATAAAATAAAACGGAAATGGTATAAGGTGCAGTAACCAATAAATATCATATAAGTTATGTCGGTGGGTATTTCACGAAAATCACTAAATTGTGTGTCTGTTTGTGTCATGAGATGATAGAGCATCCCTGCCAAGCTGAAGTTTTCAATTCACTACGTCTTTTTCTTAAAAAAATTGTTCAGTACAGAATACAAATTTTCCCGTGAGAGGATTCGCATAGCATGGCTTATAACGAAGTATTTGGTTTTAAGTTGCAGATGACTGTATTAATTCGTTATAAAATTTGTTAGATGAGTTATTTTGATGTTAACATATTTATTAATTTCTTTATTCTATTAATTAGATCAATTTTCTTTTACTTGAAAAGTCATTTACAATTATCAATCTTTATAACATAATTTTTTAATTGTTAGAAATTAAAGTTATAAAAAACGGGTTAAACAGGTTAAGATGATTGTATATGAAAATAATAAACTTTAAAAGTACAATAATGTATTATTTATATTTATAAATATATTTATATTTGTATTAATTATGTATTATTATATTTGCATTAATTATGTATTATTATAAATATTAGTATTTTAAAAATAGACATTATATATAATGATGATGATAATAATAAAAGTAAATAAATTGTTGTAATAGTATTTTTAAATAGTTTTTTTGTATAAATCAATACTTAATAGTTAATTTCTAAATATATTAGCTACATATAAATTTAATATACATATTTTTAATATTTAAAAATATATTTATATTTTCATTAATTATATTTTATTAAAAATATTATTACTTAAAAATGATATATTAAATTAAACACTTATATAAATACTTTGAACATAATTAAATACTTATATATAATTATGTAAAGGAATCAATTATATAGGTCAGGGCCACATAAAATGGTGGATTTGATGTATGGTTATACAATTAAACTTAGTTAAACACTTACATGAAGAAGGTTAAACACTTACTATGTGTAAGGGATGTCATGGTACAATAGGCATATCCCTTGGTTGATGTCATTTGTAGGTGGTCCTTGGTGAAGCAAGGTACACTTGTATTGAATGGCATGGTACAAAACATGTAAGGGGTTGAAGTATGGAGTGTTAGGAATTCAAGTGTAAGTCTAATAAGTCCTATATAACCTATATAGTTTGGCCCATTTCTCCTTCTTGTGAGATCCCCCTATTATGTCTCCTCGCATTCTCCCAACAACTCTACTAAATGATATCATAAATATAAAATTAGTAATTATTAGTTCTTGTTTCTTTAGTAACTTTAGTTATTTAAACTCTCATTTTTGTTACTTTAGTTGGAGCTTATATAGGTGAATCCATTGAAGGCCATCCTTAACTAATTTTTTATAAAAAATAGTCTTTTTGTTTAGCTTGCAATACATATTCGTGACTACATAATTAATGGTTGTATTATGATGTAGTGGTGGACAAAAAAATTAAATACAGTTAAACACTTTATTAGATTTAACTATGAAGGTTCAACCTTAAACACAATTAAACATTTAAAAATTAAAAAATATTAATAAAGTTAACTTAAAGTAACAAAAACATAAATTTGATTTATATTTTTAAGATTTACAAATATATTTATATTTGTAGATAATAAAACAGCAAATGTAGAAAATAAAGCAACCAACAAACAGAGAATATTGTTGAAAATAAAAACAATAAGCGAGAAAAGAAAAAGAATTAGAGAGACAATTTTATTCAATGCCAATTATTACCGTTAATTTGGCTAATGAATAAACAATAATAAAATTGCAAAATACTAAGTCAAAAACTACTAAGAGACTACCCTAAAGAATAGTTAATAGATAAACAATAATAAAACTGTACAATACTAAGTCAGACTCCTCCACATTCTAACTCCACGTGTTAATGTTGATATTTTATTTATTTATTATTTTTTTAACAATAAGTACTTAAAAAAAATATTATATATATAATGATGACAGTAAAAATAAAAGTAAATAAATTATTATAATAGTAATTTTAAATAATTTTTTCTCTAAACCAATACTTAATAATTAATTTTTAAATACATTGATTAAATATATTTTAATATATTTTTTTTTAATATTTAAAAATGTATTTATATTTTCATTAATTATGTTTTATTAAAAGTATTATTACTTAAAAATAATATATATATATATATATATTAAAAAAATTGTATAATAATTTTTTTTAATATCTTTTTTTAAGATAGTTAACTTTTATGTGATTTAAATATAAGATGAAGTTATATATTTAATATTTAAAAATATATTTATATTTTTATTAATTATGTATTATTAAAAATATTAATGTTTTTCATGAAAAATTAAAATAATTTTATTATATAACTATAGTAATTAATAAAAAATAAATTTCATTTATAATAATTTTTAAAATATATATTTATCAGATAATTAATTAAAAAATATTCTTGTAAATGGAAGTGGAAGAGACACAGTGTTGTAACCTGGTCTAATGCCACGTGAAGGTGCACCATTCTTTTTCTCTTGTTCAAAAGAATCAGAAAATGTATACTAGGAAAGATTTTGAGTTCTGAGGCAAAGATCATAGCAGCACCAGCAGTTGTCTGCAACATAAAGATGACAAATTGCTGCGGCCAAAGGACAGAGAATACGCCAATAACACCTGCCACTGTCAAGCAGAATCATTCATGGAGGTGGGTTTCTCAGTTCTCTCTCTCTCGCACCTTACTCTTTGAAATGGGTTATCTCATGGCAGAAAAAAAAAATGGAACTCACATTGTTTCAAGTGTTCAGTGGCAAGAAAACGGAAGGACACGATGGTTGGAATGCTCTGGAGTGCCTCAGAGGGAGATTGCTAGCAGAGAGACAGGCTTCAAGGGCTGCCAAAGAACAAGCAGAAGCAATGTGCAACAAGGTCATTTTCAACATTGCTTCTTCTTTCCTTCATGAGATAATTTAGACTAAGGAAAAAAAAAATGACACAACTTTCTAGTTTATTATGCTTAGTAAACTTTATTCTGGGATTTTATTTTTGTCTCCCTAAAATTGAAAATAAAAGTCTTGGGTTGTTTACTTATTTAGCAGTTTAATGAGCTGAGAAAGAAGCTTAAAGAAGAGATAAAACTAAGAGACAAAGCAGAACGAAAGCTTAAGCTTTTAAGGGAGAAGCTTGAATGTTTCAATGTGTCCACCCCATCATGGCAAAAATGTCATGCGAGTGAGAAATGTGAACACTTTTGCGGATCATCCTTATTTAATAAAGCTTCTACTTCTAGAGATTCAGAAGCAAATGAGACGAAGGTCCAGAGAGTTAATCCTGCTTTGTTAGAAAATGAAGTCCATAACCACAATGTTGCACAAGAACATGCACTCCTTCAGACCCACAATAGTCCATCCGCTACCAAAAAAGATGGTGAAAATTCTCTGTTACGTGATACTTCAAGTTGTGATTCAGACCAAATCAGAGCTCAGATAATTTGAAGAATGACGAAAACAGGTGTCCAATTTGAAATTGGAGTCATTGCATTTGACGAAATTTTGAATCTTAAAGTTGAATTTGTTGGCTGATTTTGATTGGTTCTATGTCAGGCTTTCACTTTCAAGCTCCAAATCATTGGCGAAAAATTATAATTCTCAGGGTAGCAATGATTATTATGGCTCAAAAATTATTAGCCATAATCCAAATCCTAGATAATAATAGCAGGTATTACATTTGAGCATGTGGAGACATAATATTAGACGAGTAGTTTTTGTCCTTCAATTTTGACTTGCTTGTGTTGACTAATTACCAATTTTGAACTTAAGATGTGTTTCAGCCCTTCAGGGTTTCTAGTTTAAGCTCAAAACCACTATAAGAGTGCCATTAGTAGCTGTGACTTTTCCAGCAACTGTGTTATAAAAAAAACCATTTAAGGGAAGAGTATTTTAAACTATAAATGCATAGAGAACAAGTCCAATGATAAAAGTTGGCCCAAATTAACTTGCATATTGAGATATTAACAAGCAGTGTGCAGTTTTGAATAGTGAATGATGTGATGACACGATTGGTGTGAGGCAGTAACTTCCACTTACGTTATAAAACTTGAACTTGCCAGCTTCGGCATACTGCTCTGTTGGCAAAAATCACAGTCATTCATGGCGGACAATCTTTGTCTACGTCATTGATATAAAAGAAAATGACTGTAGAGGATGACAAATAATTAAAGAATAACATAAACTATAATTAAGATATAACATAAGATATAATTAAAAAGGTATTATGATGGATGTATATGATCTATTAGTGATTGATTCTTATAAATGAAGAATGAAAGATTGATATACATTGAACCTTATGAAAAAAATAATAACAACATTGTAGTGTAAAGGTGATGGTCTTGGTTGTTGTATTGTTTAATCATGGTGGTGTTAAGTGTAGTGACATGTACCAGAGTGGTGTGTGTTGATCCCATGGTTGATGTAATGGTTTGTTGTTGTTTCACTAGTTGGAGGAAGGCATTAACTAATTAGTCCAATCTGGTATAAGCTAGTTGTAGCATATGGTATAGTTTTACATTTCTTGGTATATATTATGGTCTTGTTCATTTTATTGTTAACATGGTTTGAGATAAGAAAAAAAGTTATGGCTTGTTCTGTGGTTACATTTTGTTCTGATTATGAGTTGATTTCAACTGTGCATGTTACTTGTCGTAGGTCAACTGCTAGTATCCCTTCGTTAAGCAAGTCATCATGCTTACTTTATTTAGGGAATAATGCCCAATGATTCTGCAACTAGTGAGATATTAAAACGATATAAGATAATTCTTGTTGCAGCAGAGGAAAACACCTCCAAGAGATATAAGAATGATTATAAGGATTCATTTGTTTCAATTCCAAACATGAAAATGTGGTTAAAATTAATCACTCAGAGGGAAGTTACTTTATTCAGTACTTATAATAATTATAAGAAGTTCTTTATGGGATTAGTGGAAGAGATGATGATGAGTTCCATTATATGTGGGGGACCTGTTTCAAAATTTTCTCAAATTATCTTATGTCTGTTGGTATCTGTGAATATTTTTTTAAATTTTAATCTAAGATTACTTAGAAATTATCCTTTAAAATATAAAATCATATGAAAATTGATTTTAAAGTATAATTCAAATAAGATTATATCATAAAATATTAATACATATACAATCAGTTTTCTTTAAAAAATATAAATTACACCATAAAATTTAAATTTAAAGAAAATTAATTTCATATGTCTATATAAAAATATAAATCAAATTATAATTTTTTTTATTAATTTTATCATCAATTTTACTTTGTTCATTTGATTCTAGAAATATACTCAAATAAAAAGTTACTAAGAACGTGTAACGAATATCTAATAGTTGAATGCAATGATAGTTATATATCTCATTTTATTAACAAACGAATAAGTAAAATACATCTAATAGTTAAATGCCATGATAGATATTTATGTTTCATTAACAAATAAGTAATTAAAATTGATGTAATGATTAGTTATGAATATCCATTGAAGTTACCAATTTGATATTCATGACAGATTTTATATGTGAAGGATATTTTTTTGTCACTTTTAAAGGTAAGACTGAAAAATATATGCTAATAAAAGAAACCAATACTTAAATTTGATATGAAATACTTGGAAAAGATAAGTTACTTTATTAGGATTAATATTTTTTACTCAAGATAATTTATCTTCATTTTTAAAAGGAAGTATTCTCTTAATTTTTTAAAAATAAAGGAAAATGAGTTAAAAAAAATAAGAAAGCAAATAAAGTACATTAAAAAAAAGGCTTAACTAACCTAAAACGCAACCTATTAAATACTAAAGTTATCCTTCAATAGTGAAAGAAAGTCTAGGAAGATTGTTTTTCTAGAAAGAAGGACAATTACCCGTGGAGGTATATAAGTATGTCAACTACGTAGGACCCATTGTAGACAAAAGACTCACATTGCATGTGTTTTAGGAGGAAAATTGGTAACACGAAGTGAGAAAGGAAATGTAGTGCCAAGGCAAAGCTTTTAAGCTATGGTTTTGACGAAGTTGGGGATATTATGGATGAAGATAGTACGGACTGACACCAAAATAATACATAACGATCGCAATTATTTTGTGATTATATAATAAGATAATTAACAATAACTACAACATAACAAAATAAAGTTCATATAAATAAATTAACATTTTGTTCTTGTATGAATCCGAAAAATATTTTCTCTTTTTCTTTAGTTCTCTAACGTTCTAGTTAGTACTCGATATTCAGAGAGTTTGAAAATTGATTTAAAGCATATATATTACCAAATAGTGTCATGATATTTATAAATAATCACATACACAATTCATAGTATGTCTAAATTATTATGACCTTTTAAGTTAATTTTATCAGTAAATAATTATCATCAATCATAATTAGATTTATTAATCATTTTAGACACTTGACAAATATATATCTAACACATCTCAACTTATACATAATTTCAGTTAAGTAGATCTCAATCTTATACATTATATTAAGACTGTGATTTATAAACAAATTTAAAAAAATAATAATAATTGGCTTGTAACTTCCGCATACATTTCCTAAAGACTTTGCTAGATAAATTCATCAAAAAAGAATTATCATAAAATGGTTTTGAAATCTTTACTTTCATTCATCACTCGAGAGGAATTATTAACGAAAATCATAAGTTTTTGGATTTTTCTCTCGCAACTAATTACCATAATTAAGGTTTAATTATTTACACCTTTATATATGATTTGCTTTCCTTGTTTTAATTACTCCCTGATTCAATTTCTGTATTATTATAATCATTCCTTAATTTAGCTTTCTTACTAATGTAATGATCTCTTAGTTTATTTTACCTAATACGGTAAAAACTCTCTAATTGAGATGATCTTAGTCATATTTATTAATGACCTTTATAATAATTAGAAACAAATGGAACACAACATTTTCTCCAACTAATATAACTTTGGCACTAACATTAGTGAGGTAAATAACAAATGTGGTAACAGGGTGTCATTTGCTATGCCTCTCCTTTCTTACTACAAATTTAATAGGACCACACACATGATTATTAACATGTTATGATACACAAAATACACTAATTTGACATTTATAGGACTTCACTCTCCACCTTTCACTTCACACTTGCCTCTATGCCCTATTTCTTTATATTCTTACAAACATCACAAAAATCATTACATACGTAAACATGTTATGTTTACACAGATTTGGCAAGCTAGCACTTGCACTACTTAATATTAAGAGTTGTAGCAACTATTATGGTATCATCATGTGAAATAAGTTCAAAAGATAAATAGAACGTTTCTTAACTTATATCCCATTGTTGGATCCCATTGTTCTTGTCTTTTTCTTTTTCATCAATCCCTTTCTCAATTATTATTAATTTTTTTCTTCTACAATATATATAAAGTCCTTGATGAAGTAAATATGGGCTTTGTTGGCCTCAAATGGAAAATAATTACATGAACTTGAAAATGAATTATGAAGAATCAGAGTCGAGGTTTCTAAAATTAAGATATAGGGATATGAAAGCAATAGGAAGATATAGGTGTCACTTAATCATTCACATCAAATCCATATATATCATATTATATGAGGCAAGTTGAATGTCACTTTCACAAATAATAGAAACCATGGAAGGATTAAACGGAAATGAAAAAGGGGTTTTGAGAAATTCTTTTGAGAAAAAAAAATGTGAAGAATAAAAAATTTATTGAAGGCATTGGAGTATAATAAACTAGTTAAAGAGTTGTTGGGCATTCTAGTCTTACTACCTTAGAAATAAAGATAGCATGATGAGTTGCTTCACAAAGAAAGACCAAAAATTGACCCATACAAGTAACATGCATTCTAATAATCGAGCATCCCATGTACTAGTGTTATTGTATTATTCAAAATTTTGTTGCACAGTTTTTGCTACCATTTCAGATCTTCCAAGCTCTTAAATATGAAATTGACCTCTCACACTTTAAAATCTTAGAATAGATTGCCAATGATTTAAATTTAATTTTAATATTCTATCATTAAATAAAATATTTCAAGAATTAATTGAGATCTTCTACGTTTTAGAAAATTAAGAACATTCACGCAAATCTCAACAATGTTTTTTTAAAAAATTAATCACCTCAAATTCTTCACAAATTTTCAAATACATTAAATGGATCATTATAAAAATTTATGACGAGGTTTTCAACATTATCTATTAACTTGTTGAAAACTACGAAAAATTACGAGAATTGACGTACTTCTCATTTTTTAAAGTTTTAATTCAAAATCATTTATATTTATTTTTATGGAAAGTTAAAATATAAATATAGGAACCATTTTTACAGAATAAAATAATATGAAATTAATATTACAATAAGTTATGGTTTTCAAGTCATATGTACGATTTCATTTATGGAATCCATTATTGAAAAGGAAAACACTATTGATTCTCATAGTACGTACAGGATTTTAAAAATCAAGAACCATGTGTTTCTCTATCGTAATCCTAATGAATTCCGTTATGCTTTGTTTCATCTTTTAGTCTATTAATAATGGCCTAAATAAAATCATTCTGTGAGATTTTTGTTTTGAGAATTTAATATATAATTTTAGATAGTCAACATACAATAGTTTATTATGAAAAAATACATTGAAGGAGAAAAAGATAAATTTAAAAGTATTATAAACACTAGTCCAAAACAAAAAATGTTAATCAAAGTCAATACTCTAAACCTATAATATTTTTTGACTAATCAATGAATTCCAAAATACAGTTATCCTGTCAATATCTTATCATAGACTACTATGTTTATTAGTGGCCCTGAATTTCTCATTTGGAAATTTAGTTCACCTTAAATTTCCATAATATGCCCTGGTGATAGTTAATTGTTATTTTTCCAGGTTTAATTAAATTTTAATTATTTATATATTTTTAATTGAATTTATTAAACATTTAAACTTTTTAACTGTTCAAAATTTTTATATTTTTTATTTAAGTATTTGTCAGATTTTGGTGCTACTATATTGTTTAAGTGTCTTTAGATGAAAATAAAAAAAATAATTTAATTAAGTTTTAAATCTTTTATAAATTTGAGTATTTTAATTAAGTTTCTATTAAAAAATTTATTTGATCTCGTGTTAAAAAAATTTATATTGGAACATTAATTATCTAACTATGCTAATAACATTGTATATGTCTCCAACTAGTTTGTTCAAATTTTGTTATTTCTGGTCTAACTCTTTAATGAGAACAATTTTTTTAAAAAAATATCTAAATTTAATAGAGACTTGAAATTTAATTATATTATTTTTTAGGTAAAAATGCTTAAAGCAAGATAGTGAAATTAATTCAGTTGATGACAAAATTGAGAAAGAGAGGTTCAATTAAAAATTATAAAAATTTTAAACACTCGGAAACTTTGTCTTAAATTCATTGAAAAAAAAAAAACAGATTTAAAATACCTCAATCCATAACTCAGATATAGAACTTCATGAAATATACACTAAAAAAATCAGTCTCAATCAGTGGTTCACTTCAAACATGTCAACTTGGTCTATCTTGTATATATCAAATTTCATGAAGACCCTTTAAAAATAATGAAAAGATCAACATCAGCATGAAAGTATGGTAGAAAATTGAGGATATGAGTAGATGTTAAAATTAAATGATCAATAATTTAATATGGATGTATGTTTTAGATGTTTCCATATTGAGTGAGGTTGAGTTGACAAGGCCACCTGCAAGCCTGACTATTCATTGAAAATCTGCTAATACTATATGTATATATGTTCTATCATGCGTCCTGTTTTCTAACTATTCTCTGAAGAGCACGCATCCAAATTTATTATAGGTGGATCCCATGCAAAACCATCATTCACTTTGCTACTATCCATAACCACAATATATAATAGACAAATCCCTCTATAACAACTTTTCTTTCCATAAACTATTGCTGGCTAACTAATACACGTTCACCAAATAATCAGATCACCACTAGTATTCAATTCAAGCTGATGGAATTTCAAAACCAGTTGTTGTAGTTGTGTACAGTGAATGCATGCATGATTTCAAGTTCCAAGGTGTCTTCATCCGCGTATATACTTTTGTGATGGCTACAGCTGAAGTCTCTCGTGACCCTTCTCTATCATAACTTTCAAAGCTTATACCAAAATGGTTGTGTTTAGGGGAAGGATTAAGCTGGCGAGTTAGGATTTAAATATCTGTTAAGAGAAGTATTTATGTTTGGTATTTCATTTAGCCTAACACAATTGTATCCAGAAAATAGTATGCATGAAATGAAAATGTTACAAAGTTTATTATTATTAGACCATGATGTGTGCTGGTAGGTAGGTGAGGTTTTTTACTACCAAAGAAAATATAAGAATACAGATTGATTATGCAGTGAGTCGGTGACAAAAATTCTAGGCTGATCCATTTTGAAATGAAATGACCATACAGGAGAAATTGGGTGAATGGATTTGTACTATATTGGCAGAAATATACTAGATATGATATGGCTTCTAATACGGTCCATTTTCTCTTCCTGGTTAAATTTGTTAGGTTACAGCCAACGTGAACTTTGCCCTTTTGTTTATTTGACCACCCTGAAACATGTTTGTGGAAAAAAATAATTAGGTAAGTGGTGTTAAAGGCCCACTTTTACACATATTTTACTCCTGATGTTGTATGGTTCCTTATCCAGTTTTTGTTTTGTCACATATTTTACACTTACCTAGATTTTAATGTTTTGTTAGAATTCAGACGTGTAGGAAAGTTTTGCAAGGGTAAAGGAAGTGATATGTAACAGAAAGGTGGAGATAAGTATTGCAGTGGAAAAATGAAGTGCATGAACCGATGATGGTAAGAGGGTGAGAGAAAACCCGTGGGTCCAAGATTCTAGATCTAGTAAAGTCATGAATTATCACGAAAGTTAAAGCAGGGAAAAGTCGACGTTTACCAGAAAAATAGAAAGTGGAAGAGGTAGACAAGCAAAGTTACCTAACACTTGGGATTATACCTTTTTAATGTGACGGAACTGAAATCCTAGCCATGAAAGGCTTTTGGAAACCCACATGGCCACAAAACATTAAAATCATGTGGGACAAATGAAAGGACATGAGTTACAATGTCAGACTTTGTAGTTTAAATCTCTTTTCATTTTCTGATCTTAGATCTAGTCTCAGTGCTCTGAAGATCATCTGTCAAAAACATCCAAAACCCTTTTCTTATCCGTTGCTCCCTTTTATCACTCAAATCTTAGACCAACTCTGCCATATCCAAACCTTATGTGCTTTTACAGCTCAGTCTGCTGCTGAAAATTGGCACATCGTGAAGTTCTAAATGTATGCAGCTCAGGTTCAAGGTACATACAACCAAAAGGGCCTCAGTATTCTCTGAACTTGCATGAAAGTTACTTGGCTTGTCATCCCAAGGTATACTTCTCAGTTAGTTTGCCCCATACCAATTTGGCTTCTAGCTAAAATTTGTTCTTATCCTATGATGTCTGCTTTTCCTAGGTATATAATATAACTTCAGGATAAGAGACCGTGTGAAGCATAAGCAGCTGAAGAAAGCTTATTACTTTAAGGGACTGCCAAAAAAAGTATGGTTAGATTCTGCTGGAAGCCAGCTTCTGTGGGTGATGATGGAGATGTAAATGGGAGAGTTGAGGGGCTGCTATGGTACAAGGACTTGGGGAACCATCTTTATGGGGAATTCTCAATGGCTGTGATTCAAGCTAATAGTTCATTGGAGGATCGTAGCCAAGTTGAATCTGGACCCTTGACTTCTGACTATTTGGGTCCTCAAGGAACCTTCATTGGTGTATATGATGGCCATGGTGGTACCGCAGCCTCCCAGTTTGTCAGTGACAATCTCTTCTCCAATGTCAAGAGTATGATATGCCTTCAACTTTCTTATACAAGTGTGTTTATTGGAAGTACAGTTTTTCTGTTTGATGCTTTTCGAATGAATACAAGACTGTGAAATCAATTAGTATGTTCTTGCTGCACCCAAGTATTCTAAACTAAATCCATTTCTGGGACCACAACTGCAAAATTTGGACCATACTTTTGACAGTGAAAACTGAAATTGTTGATGATTTTAAATATAAAGACGTATTTGAAAGTCAAATAGAAACAAGCATCGCTAATAAAACAAGTTAATTGGAAACATAGAAGCTTAAGAAACTTACTGAAAAACAATAATGATTTTTCTGTGTAAAGCAGGTTTGGCAGCAGAGCATGAAGGCATATCAGAGAATGTTATACGAAGGGCCTTTTCTGCAACAGAAGAGGGTTTTCTGTCTGCTGTGAAGAAACAGTGGCTAAGCAAGCCACAGATAGCATGTACTGGTACATGTTGTTTGGCGGGGATAATTTGCAATGGCATGCTATATGTTGCAAATGCAGGAGATTCAAGGGTGGTGCTGGGGAGAGTAGAGAGAGCAACAAGGGAAACAACAGCTATCCAATTGTCTGCAGAGCACAACGTTAACTTCCAAATCGAGAGAGAAGAACTTCGGACAAAGCACCCCTATGATCCACAAATCGTGGTTAAGAAACACAACGTTTGGCGTGTGAAAGGCCTCATACAGGTAAAAATTCGAGAGATTCATAGCACTAGTTTTTGTCAAACTTCAATTTTGAAAAGTTAAGAAAGTGATATTTTCTCTGAAGATAACTGTTACCTAACGTTAGATTCAAGAACCAAACCCTTAAGCAAAAAGCCTTAAAAACATGACAATTCCAAGTTAACAGATTTGGCCTTTGCAGGTTTCGAGATCCATAGGAGATGCATATCTGAAGAAAGAAGAATTTAACAGGGAGCCTCTACCGAATAAGTTTAGACTACCCGAGCCCTTCTTTAAGCCAATTCTTAGTTATGAACCAGCAATATCAGTGCATAAACTTGGCCCTGAAGATCAATTTCTCATCTTTGCTTCTGATGGTTTGTGGGAGCAACTTAGCAACCAAGAAGCTGTGAATATAGTCAGCAACAGTCCACGCAATGTAAGGTTCCTTTTCATCCATTAAAGGATATATGTGTGTGTGTGTGTGTTCTCTTATCATGCAAAAGTCCTTTCAGAATATTAATGGTGGTGGTAATTGATGTAGCAGGGTATTGCTAGGCGCCTTGTGAAAGCTGCACTTCGAGAAGCAGCTAGGAAGAGAGAAATGAGAGTGTCAGACCTGCAAAAGATTGAACAAGGAGTAAGGAGACACTTCCACGATGATATTACAGTTATTGTTGTATATCTAAATCCCAAACTCATAGATAATAGCTCTCTATTGGCTTCTCCTCTTTCAATCAGAGGAGGTGGATCAGCCAGTTTTTAGTTCAAACAATTACGCTCTTCATGTTTACACAATTGTTACCAAAACAATATAGGCAAATAACATAACATCACACTTCCACAACCGCAGCATGCATTTCAAGGCCTTCAAGTAAAGCTGTTTGTGATTGATTATTGTAGAAGCTTGAAATATCATGGAATAAATTTCTCAAAACCTCTTCTTAAAGGATGCTAAAGAAAATATGCACAGGCTTTGTTAGTATGACATTGTGCTGATAGAAGAATTTACTGAAACAGTAAAATTTTATATTTAGTAATTCGCATACTGTTTTGTCCTTCTAACCATTGCTCAGAGGTCTTTTATGGATCTCCAACATTATCTAGTGAGTATATCGTCAATCAGAATTTAAATACAACCTAACATATATCAATAAAATAGAATCTACACTCAACAATATTCAAACTATAAAACAGTAAACACAAATGATAAATTTTGTTGTCATAGCCTATCTAAATGTAAATATCATCATCAGCCACTTTTTTTTATCCTGTTATTCCTAACATTCTTTTTGGCATAAGATACTCTTTGTCTCATTCCTAGGCTCCACTAATATAAAGGAACCTCATCTTCAGCAATTGGAGTAAATTCTCCTCGTACCCTCAAGATCTCACAAAGGGATAAAGCATTTCTAGACATTCCCAATTCCTATATGTAGTAGAATTCACTTTAACCAATTATAGAATCCAAATTATTCATACCTAGCTAAAACTATGTCATTGAAATCTTTCCTTTTCATATTTGTTTCTGATAGTGAATTCAAGAAAAAATAAACAGCATACACGGCCAACATGTCTATATTGATCCTCCACGAAACAAGATAGTAAAAAATATGTCCTTCATCCATTGCAACTATATAAGAAAAAAATAATAGTGTTAAATACCATTTGACTGCAATAAAATAAAAAATAAACTGTTACATTCAATATTATTGGCATATATATTATACAATACAACTTACTTTTAGTTTACAAAAGACAATTGAAGGCAGAAAATTAAAATAATTGGTTTAGACAATGCATGAAACATGTTAAGGTCAAATGCTAACAAAAGTATTGAAATCTTTCTCTACTATTAAACTACAAATATTTTATAAAATATTAATAAAGGTATGGTAAATATGAATAATAGTATTGTAAATTTTATAGTGATCTGTATTTTTTTTATAAAGGAAATGAAAACGTCAATCCTAGCTTGATGAAATTTTATTTTGAAAAGCCAAACCTTTGTAAATGTGAATAAAGATTAGTGTCCAACAAACTAAACACTCAAAAAAATATGCCCATAAACTTTTAGATAGTTGCGCAGTTCCCAAACTCACCGCCATACATAGAGATTCCTATACCCACCAAACTCATAACCAAACTGTGACTTTAACGCATGAACCGTAGCTAGGAATTAAAGCTGAATATTTCATTTTAAAAAAGATTGTTTAAGAATCTTTCATACCTTGTTACAATTATGAAGCTTCTTCACCTTGAGAGTTTCACCAAATTATGGGAGCATCAACTAGAGCTTTGAATAATAACGTGCAAATTACAAAATAAATCTTAAAATAATAAAAATGAAGGAAATAGCTAACATAAAAAACAATCAAGGAAAACGGCGAAAAGAGAACAAGAATGTGTAGCAAACTAAAAGTATCGGTTAGCTAATGTGCCCACCAAATTGGTTTGCCACCAAATTTTCAATTTAATTAATAGCGGTTTTGGACAGATAAACCAAATTGGTTTGCCAAAAAAAAAAAAAACCTGTTTTAGTAAACGAAAATGAATAAAAAATTGACACGTCTACCTAAAAATTATTAGACTAATGTAATTCAGAGAAGTTAAACGAAAATGAAAAAATTACACATTATCCTATTTTTTTAGAGAAGTTAAATTTAATTACTTTCATAAGATTCAATCTAAAATATCTCCTGCGTTAATTATTTGTCACAAAGATTCTCTTAATTATAAGTATTTTTCTGAATTCGTTAAATAATAATGAAAAAGATTAATGTTTAAGTTTTGGATGGTCTAAATTTGTTTTACATAAATAAAATGTGGAAAACCTACTTTAACTATTCACGTGTATCGCGAACAAAAATTGAAATAATGAATATATTAGTGATCAAAGAGATTAGAGAATTAAAACTAAAATAACATTGAAGAAAAGAATAAAAGTGTCTTATTATTGTAAGGATGACTTTGAAAAAAATATAATATTTAAATAAATTCAATAATACCAATTATCATAACTGATTTTTAAAATGATTGGAATTAGTTAATATAATTGGTCTTTCAGTTTAATAAGATCCTATTAGAAAAGAGCAGAGAGAGTATTAACTTTTTCTGACCCCACGAGTCAGCATTGAAGACAATGGACTACAAAAATATTACGTGCTCTACAAGTACGTAGGGTTAGTGCCGACTAAGCCCGTAAGTCACACGCTTCTCAGTAGGAGGAGAGTCCCAGACAATGTTTTGAATTTTGACACATAACAATTTTTTATTTTAGCACTCAAACTTCATTTTTTTAACTCTTCATGTTCTCGTTTTATAAAAACCTATTTCACTAAAATTTTAGACAATTCAAAAAGTATTTCACGTGAAATGTTTGTTATGAAATATTACTATAATCACATTATAGATATAATACAAGAAAATAAAATTAATAATAAAACTTCGGATACGAGGGTTAACTAGAAACCCTAATATGCTATTATTAAATGAAACTTACCTCTCGCCTTAATCAACATCTCTTAATTTAATTTTAACAAATAAGAACTTTCAACAAATATAAATTTGTTGCTTTAACCCCAATAATAATATGCAGTGCGAAATTATGTATTAGACAAAAGTGGCTCAAGAACATACGTTATTAGATAATTATAATGCTGAGAAATTAGCATTAATCAGTACTCGCTCTGATAAATTTGGCAGGCCTTGGGTTGGGAATTGAAGGAAATTCGTAGATTACACTCGATCTCCCTAGACGACAATTTTGGTGGTATCTTCCTTCATTCCAATGCTAAATAAAAATAAAATGCAGACATTTTTACCACATTTGAAAAACGTTTCTTCTAAACATGTATCGCACTAAGTAATGGTCGTTGAATTCATTTATACTAGCGCATAATATTTTATCCACCAAACATTGGAACAAAGAAAAAGCTCAAATATAAATTACAAGGGAGTGATATTAAAACAAGTAAAGAGTTTCCTCCACATCCAGCCCTACAAATCTACAACTCTAAATTATGGCAATCATGTAAACTACTAAACATCTTCAACGGGTTGACTTATCTTAACACGACAACAAAGATGAAAGTTGGAAGCCACAGCTTTGAAAAAACCCAGTTTTAAAACGACCTTCAAAACATTTACATAATCCAGCCTCGCCTTGAGGGTTTCACTTCGAATGTTCAGCTTACCATTAATCACCCTCATTTTTCTTTTCTTGAATGCCAGAAGATAATACCAGGAACTTGAGCTTCAACATTCTGCTGATCCAGTAAAGTTGTGCACTAGCTCTAGACCAAACAAATTAACACGCGCCAATACATAATCCATTGATCCCATCTCGAGAAACATGCTTCTAATCCATGTGATGTGCATTAATAGCTACTCTCATAAGATCTAATCACAATGAAAATCTAAAAATGTCTAATGACGCATAAACACACATTAACGGACAAGTTAAAAGACACTAGGATCCAAAAAAACCAATTTCACAAACAAGCCATAGTAGTATTCCCCTGATCCCCCCCAACCCCTGGATTGAAGAGCAATATCCCTCAGCAATTGGAAAATCATAGAAGTGAATAAACATATTACCAATGATGAAAATATAAACTCTAGCCCCCACTTCCCCCACAATGCCCAAAAATGTAAAGAGCATAAAACAAGTTCATCCTGCGCACGAGTTCTATTTGAGGGCTCATTTTCTTATTCAATCATCATTACTCAGGGACATACTAAGCAACAAACCTTTCCTAAATAGCAGACTGGATCAGCATGACGTTGGATTTAAAAACCTACCTGGTACTATCTTCTAGCACAATGACAAAGGCACATTTCAAAGGCAATGAACTAGAAACAGAGGGTGGATGACATTTCGAAAGCTTTGTTCCTGAATACCTTCGTGCATTAAAATTTTAAGCTGTAGATTCCAAAATTCAAAACTTCGCAAATTTTAAGATAAGTAACCCAATGAAGATGGCCAAAATTACCCCAAAGCTGTCACCTACGAAGCCAACACTACAACAAATAGAAAACAAGCTTCTTCAGATCACTCGAATCTCTTTTATCTCATAGAGGAAGGCATCCGCTAACAAACTAAAGATGTATCCAGGATTAATATGCTGAAAAGTAGAAACAGTGTGGAGGTTGCTCGCAAATCTTGAACTGCTAAAAACTAAAAACTGCAGAAAAAATATAAGAAAAAAAAGTCTCATGAATAAAAATTGAAATTAACATAAAAAATAGGCTATAATTGAACACACGCAATATACCAAACAAAGGAAAGCATGCACGAGCAGAGGACCATTGACTTACAAGAAACTTTCCTAAAATTAACTACGCAACCAGTCATTCAGGTACCTCCTCCAGCTTTGCCTGCAATAGCAGCCTTAAACTTTGAAACACAACAAACACAGCAGTCAACACTACAATATAGGACTTGTTTGATTCCCTTTTCACTGTTAAGTAGTAGAAACAGTTTACAAAGTACTTTTACACTACTTGGCAATCAAATCCTTCATCCAAAATCTAACAAGTTTTGAAAATTGTTTCCAGAATAAATGCTATTAAAACTAAAAAAGAGAAACGGTTAGGGGGACGTTTAATGTTCTTTTGTTTTTCATTCTTTTCAACATTTTCCTCAATCACACTATACTTTGAGTCGTGCACCACCCTTGACCAGCTGTCTGAACCACCTTTTTTAGTTGCGTTTTGAAAACTAAAAATCAGTTTTCGAAAGTAGAAAATCAAACAAACACACTCATAAATTTGTCTCCATATTAACTCAAAGCATTGGAAGTGACCCAAAGTTCTTACCGGCTCAATGTTTCCTTCGCCATTAACATTAGCCATAGAAGTTGATGATGGATTCGCAAACCTGGGAACAGAAAACAGAAAGACCTGATAAGACACCATGCATGGTCGATCCTATAAGCAACATGAAATGGGAGAACCAAATTATGACAAGCACCCACCTAAGTGCTCTAGCTTTCCTTTTGTCTTCTTCTAGAGGATCAACTTTGGAAGCAGGTGCAAACCTAGCAAGTCGAGCTTTCTTCTTTGCCTCTTCATCTGCAGCTGTAGTAGGACTAGGCATTCCAAATCTGTTAAGCACGATAAGTAACAGTGTTCATTTTCATTCACAGTGAAAAATAAAAGTTAATGACAGAAACAAAAAGGGGAAACTGAAAAATGGAACCTCTCTGCCCTAGCCTTCCTCTTCAATTCCTCAGATTTTGACGGCTCTGATCCCTGCGAAGCGGACCCAGTGCCAAACCTGTACGTGAAGAAAATGCTCAATTGAGTTAAACCTAAAATTTGATACACAAACATAGGGTATATAAATCTATAGTAGAACAGCGATAGGCAGAAGAGGATAACAAAAATTGGGAAGAGGTTGGAAATTGACCTTTCAGCTCGGGAATTGCGCTTCTCTTTCTCGGACAACTGGACGGAAATGCCGAAGCGCTCGGCGCGGCGAATCTTCTTCTGAATATCGGACAGCGGAGCGTCGTTTCCGGATTCGGGCGGCGGAGAAGTCTTGGCGTCGGCAGCCTCCGTGGTGTCGGTATCGTCGGCGGTCTCAGTGGCGACAAGGACGGGATCTGGTAAGGTGGGGTCTAGGGTTTTGTTAGGGTTTTCCAGTGCAGGATTGTTGTTATTGGTGTCGGTAACTGTTGCCATGGGAAAGGAAAGATGGATCGAATAGTGAAGAGAAGGAAGAACAACGCAGAGAAGAAAGAGAGAATGAAACGCAGCGACAACGAAACGGAGTTACAGCTGGCAAGGGATTCCTTTCTCTTCCGAAGACAAAGGGAGGTTGTTGTGTTGCTCCTTTTCTAAGTTGCAAAATGACCAAAATGATATATACTTATACCCACCCTCCATTTTCATTTATGTGGGCTACTGGGCCTTGGCTGGACTACTCAAGGACAGTATTCTGCACCTCCATATATTGATATTGGGCAAAAACTTCCTGTACCCCCATCATTTTTGACCTACACTCTATTATCTTTCAAAAAATTTCAAAAATACCTTTTCAGTAAAAATATATTTCGAAAAATATTTTTTAAATATAAAATTATATTTCAAAAAATATTTTTCGAAACATCAGATTTATATTTTGAGAAAGACTTTTCAAAATATATTTTTTAAACAATATTTTTCAAAACGTAAATATATATTTCGAAAAATTATTTCCAGAAATTTTTGGAAATATATTTTTTCAGATGATGAAATTATTTTTATATTTTCACTTTTGTGATGGGATGCAGGAAGCTTTTGTCTTGATCTAAACCCTTGAAAAGAATTGAATTTCCAATTTTAATTTTGAAATATGTATACTAAATTGTGTATTTTAAAATGTATTTCTAAATTCGAAAATATATTTTAATGTGTAATGTAAAATGTATTTTATTCTAGAATATATATTTCAAAATTTATTTTTATATTTAAAAATATATTTCGAAACATAGTAAACATTCTAAAATGTATTTTTGATCTGAAAATATATTTTAGAATATGTATTTAAGAACGTAGTACCAATGCAATCCATGATATATTTATAAAAGTTTGGTTGTATATTCTGAAAAATATTTTCTAAATCTAAAAATACTTCACCCCTTATGGGAGGTGGTTAAAAACATGGAACGTAGAATTCCATATACTGAATCCAAATACGCAATTTCATTCATCGTTAAATTAAGTTACTTTTATTTTTTTATTTTTAATTTGAAATTATACGTAGACATATTATATCTGCTTTCAAGTAATCACAGGAACCGTATGTTCGACTGTTAGAAACAGGTTAAATAAGTATTTAGTCACTCTAAAAATGAGTTCTTATTAAAATTAGCATATTTAGTTTTTTAAAGTATTTTTTATATATAACATTCAAAGAATATTACATTAACTTTATTAGTTTTAAATTAATGAATTACCATCTAATTATCGTAGTAGGACATTCGTAGATATATGAATATGTAAAATATTCAAAATTAGTACATGTGAATCTTCTTTATCCAAAAGTGATAGAAAATTTATTAAATATTAGGTATGAAAAATGCTAACTTTTTTTTCAGGCTATTAGCTTCAATAGGAATATTAGGTATTAAAAACATTATTAATTAATTTAGATACTATTATATTGTAAAAATGTTTGTATATGCAAAAAAAGAGATTGTCAAACCATTATTTTTTTAGTAAACATACAAAGTACAAGTCAACCAGACTTTGGCAAGTTTAAGGAATGTAAGTTTTTTTTTTTTTTTTAAGTAAATAATAAAAGTATGTGAAAAATAAACCCTCTGAATTTGAACTAATCATGATCTTTTAAATATAAAAACTAAACATATAATAATTACCTAAAATTATTTCAACTCATACTTTAGCCATATTTTTTAATAAAATGTCGCTTTTAGTTTTTTATAATTTAAGAAAAACAAAAACCTAAAAGAAAAACATCATTTTTATATAAGAAATAAGTATATATAGTTTTAAAAAGCATCAATAAATAACTATAAATTTCAGATATACAAATATTTTTTTTTTATGAATGTCAACTATTAAAATTGTCTCAAATTAATGTTTATGCTGGTCCTATTTTTCTAAAAGCTCTACATTGGAATGTTGTTCAAGGAAAAAACGGTGATAAGAAGAATTATACTTAAAAATATCAATCAGAAATAAATTTGGTGACTTAATATAATTAAAAAAAAATTAAGGTCAATTATTCATAAACTTCAAATGTAAAAAATATCCTATGCCATCGAAAGTTTTCATAAGCATATAATGAATTTTAACTCATTTTGGAAACTTAAAAGAACCCCACTCAAACATTTGACTCATTATGATCAACACTTATATATCAAATTCAACGTTTCTGTTTAGATTCTCAAATGGGTCTACAAAAATGTAACATTTTTATATATTTCATAATGTTCTCCTATTATTATATTTATTTAGCCAAGATTTGTTGCTTACTTAAAGTAATTTTGCAGGTCTTCATATGCAACTCAACTACCACAACTAAGCACATATGACATAACGTCATTGCATACTCTTAGCCGCCAGATTATCAAATCTCAATGTATCTAATGCGTGCCATCATCCACTGTATGGAAAACCATAATTTCGTCACTGCTTGCGACTTCAAACTCCGCAGTACAAATTATCTCCTATATATGCAAAGCATTTTCTTCTAAGTGAGTGCATTCCGTGTTTGCAATACCTGTATTACTTCATCACTTTTTTCAAAACTGAAAGATATATATCAATGGCAACTTCGTAAGATATATCATATGTTTCTTTACATTAATTCCAATCAACTTTCATGCATAGTGTTTTATTAATTCTACCATTTCCTCTTTTCTAAGCTTGTTTCCCTTTGTTCATAAGTGTTTTAGATGTTCGGCCTCCTGCATTAACTTCCATCGCTGAACCACTCCCATTTTTTGATGGAACCACAAGGTGCCACTCATCTATTAACTTTATTTTATTTAATTAATCTAGTTCACCCTATTGTCCATTATTTTTCTTCTTAATATACATATAATAATTTAATTATAACTGTGTAATTTGGATTGCATCTGTAGGTTGTACATTTGCTATCTGTGCCCTTATGCACAACGTGCATGGATAACTAGGAATTGCAAGGTTGTTTAGTCACTTGTACCCTTTTTTCAGCTTTCAAGTTCTGCTGAGTCTATTCTTCTGATATATACAAACTCTCCGGTTCTTCTAAGAAATATAATGAAAGTCTTTTCCTTTTTTTTTATTACTTCAGGGACTGCAAGACAAGATCGAATTGGTTCCTATTGACCTTAAAAATAAGCCTTCTTGGTATAAGGAGAAAGTGTACCCTCTTAATAAGGTACATAGACGTGATCAGTATTTTAACAGGAGAAAGCTATTTGATTTGGTTGATGGGTCATAACACGTTCTTCATATGTTATAGGTGCCGTCGTTGGAGCACAATGGCAAGGTTTTAGGAGAAAGTCTTGATTTGATCAGATATATAGATGCCAACTTTGAGGGGCCATCTCTATTTCCAAGTGTAAGACATATGCATCAATTTTATACATTTATTGCCACCTATTCCTCCAGAGTATCTGTGTAATTCGAAAGGGAAGTCATGATGAGTGGGGATTTTTCAGGATCCTGCCAAGAGAGAATTTGGTGAGCAAATGATATCCCATGTTGATACGTTCACCAGTGGCATATACTCTTCATATAAAGGAGATCCTGTAGAACAAAACAGTAAGAGATCTTAAATAAATTTTAGTAAAGATAATGAGAATATAGAATTGTTGAATGGTTTAAAATTGATAATTTGAATCAGGTGCTGCTTTTGATTACTTGGAGAATGCTCTGGGTAAATTTGATGACGGACCATTCTTCCTTGGCCAATTTAGTTTGGTAAGTTGAAATTCTCACAAATCTTGAAATTTTGTTAACTAGGCCATTATGACCAGTTGTGTTGATTTCATCATAAAGTTGTATGCAAGTTAGACCCTTCTGTGATCTAGTTAGTCATAGGAGGAAAGAGATGTAGCCATATCATGATGTTATGAAAAACTTTGTCATATCATAGTATAATATTTTCCCCCTAACACTGATGATTTTAAAAACTGTGGTTATGAACAGGCGGATATTGCCTATATTTCATTTATTGAAAGGATCCAACTGGTCTTCTCTGAAATTTTTAAGCACGACATCACAGCAGGAAGGCCCAAACTAGCCACATGGATTCAGGTCCCTATTTCTGTGCAATCCAAAAGTCATAGTAATTTTTTAAATTAAGTTTGAATGATTTGATCCCAATATTCAATCTACTTTACATCTGGAAATTGAATGGTCTATTTAAATAAGGCCTAAATATCTCCGTAATTCTGATTTCTTTACATTTACTGATTCTAAATATGTACATTAATTGTCATTGCAGGAGGCGAATAAGATTGATGGCTATAAGCAGACAAAAGTAGACAAGGAGAAGTATTTAGAAGCTTTCAAGATAAAGTTTTTGGTATTATGAACTTCACCTAGTAAAGAATCTTAGATAATTTTGTTTGTAAATTTGTGTTGATGTCTTGCCATGTTTTTTTCCCTAGTTTTCTAACTGTTTATGTTTATACCTGTGTTCTGTAGGCTTAAAAGTGAGCGTGGGTTGCTGTTGCACTGGTGTTAAAGATATATGATTGTCAAAGTCAATAAAGAGTTGTTAAAATTTATGGAATGCTTTTTCAATTTAAAAGATATGAGATAGTATTTTACATTAATAATAAGTAACATTGATAAATAGTACCGATTCTGTGTTGTTTCTGGTTTTGTTGAGATTGAATCTCTTCTGGGCCGGCGCTTCTTCCACTTCTTTTTGTGCAACTCCATGAGCCAGGATGGTACTTCACAGCCCGATGTTGCCATAAGATTAGCAACATTCCGCAGGAATGGAATGTCTTCCTCTGTGTAAAAAGTAATCGCTTCTGCAGTCCTCCATGCTCTTGCAGAACGACCTAATGAAAACAAGTATGTTAGCTAATAGCAATAATTCGTGGATATAGGAAACAAAAGTCGCCAGGAGAATAATATAAACTATAACCCCTATAAATGTCTTTTCTCAAATCTGAAGCAACATTAATATAGCTGTACATACCAATTCTGTGCACATATGCGGAGGCAGAATCAGGGAAATCATAATTGAACACACAGTTCACACCTTTGAAATCCATGCCCCGGGCAACCACATCAGTAGCAATCAAAACCCATGTTTTTTAAACTCTGAAGTTATCAACAGCATTTTCTCGCTACGTAAAAATGTATGAGATCAAAATTCATAACTTACAAGAAAAAACTGCTAAATGAAAAGCTATGGTTTAGAATCGGAGAACCTATGCTGATACAAATGCCGGAAAACAAAAACGAAGAATTGTTGGCCATTGGCGATTGGAAGAAAACAAATGATTTAGGGCTTTTTGTAACGAGTCAAGGCTCTGCAGTTCCCCTTTAATTACTGTTAGTATAATATAAAATGGGAATAATAATAAGATTTCGCTCTTAAAATTAAGTGTCATTGACTCAGTAAAAAATCATCATAGATTTTGGAAGGATGATAACCATTGGTAAGTGCCTACCAAATGCTAATGTCTAACCGCTGACAAGGATCATAACCATGATCCAGCATCTGCAACCATAAATCTTCCAGCATAGTGTAGATTTTGCTGCTCTGTGGATGAGAACAGTCTTCTGAGAAGAACACGTGGATCTGATCCTTAAATTCTATCCAACTTTGACCAGGAACCTTCTGTACACCCATCTGTTTCATCAAATGCCTTAGTCTCGCAACTTCTTTCCAGTTGCCGGCAGAAGCATGTATATTAGAAAGTAGCACTAGAGCAGCTGAATTGCAAGGATCAAGTTTTAGTATATTTTCTGCAGCTCGTTCTGCAATGTCAACATTACCACAAGTTTTACAGGAAGCAAGTAGAGTTTTCCATGTAGTAATGTCAGGGTCAAATCCCGTTCTCTTAATAAAATTCTCTGCTTCATACAAGCATCCAGCACGAGCAAGCAAATCCACCATGCAAGAAACATGCTCTCTTGTTGGTGCAATACCTAGTTCCACTTCCATGGTTTTATACAAGTTCCAACCTTCCTCCACCAATCCAATGTGACTGCATGCACTGAGAACCCCCAGATACGTGACCTCATTAGGCTGGACACCAAGATTCCTCATCATTCTAAAGAGATCAAGAGCTTCATGTCCAAGTCCAAACTGAGCATAGCCAACAATTAAACTACTCCATGAGACAATATCCGGGTTCTGGGTTGAATCAAAAACATCACGAGCATGTTTAAGTGATCCACACTTTGCATACATGTCAATTAATCTATTGCTGACGGAAACATCAACCACTAGCCCATTTTTAACAGTAAAGCAATGGACTTGATTCCCAACTTCCAGAGATGCCAATTCTGCACAAGTTCCTAATATGGTAGTTATGGTGATATTGTCAGGCTTATTTTCAGAAAGAAGCATTAGCTTAAATAATCTAAAAGCCTCTCCTGCATGTTTGTGCTGTAAGCATGCTGATAGAATTGCATTCCAAGAAACTAAATTGGCTCTTTTACCCAAATATGTGAAAACATTGAATGCATCATGTAGATTTGAACACTTTGTGTACATTGTCAGCAAAGAGTTGCATACAGCTACTTCCTTGTCTAAACCTATTTTAGTAATGTAAGAATGTATTTGCATGCCTTGGTTACGTGTCACAAAGCTCCCACAAGGACAGAGTAAGGAGAGAAAAGTAATGTTATCTGGCATCAATCCCGTATGCATCATCTGGCAGAAAAATGATATGGCTTCATTAACATGACCACTATCAGAAAATGCTGCAATAATTGCATTCCATGACACTAAGTCCGGACTTTCAATTTGATAAAATGCCCTTTCTGCCGAAGGTAAGAATCCAAATTTTGCATACATGTCACAGAGGGAGCACCCAGCAAAAATGTTCCTCCCTAAACCAAACTTGGCGCACACTCCATGAATTTGCCTTCCAAATTCTGGTTCTAGAAGGCTTCCACAAGCACTGAATACACTGCCAAATATAAACTCATTTGGTTGATAAACAGATTGCCTGAGCATATCTCTGAAAAGATATAAAGCTTCTATGTCATTACCAAGTCGTGTAAACCCTGTAATCATAGATGCCCAAGAAATTAAATCCTTTGTGGAAATCATCGCAAACACACCTGAGGCATGTGCAATTTGTCCAAACTCTGTATACATTGAGATAAGAGCGTTTTGTGCAATTAAGTGATTATCATACCCTGATTTAATGACATGAGCACGCAGTTGTCTGCCTAAGTCTATATCTCCCACAATGCAGCAAGCCTTAATAATGCTTCCAAATGTAAACTGGTCAGGGAGATAACCTGATCGCAGCATTTGAATATACATGATGATGGCATCATTCTCTTGACCATTCTGCATGTATCTGGAGATCATTATAGTCCAAGAGACCACATTACGCAGCTGCATTGCATCAAAAACTTTTCTAGCATCTTTCAAAGACCCACATTTTCCATACATATTAAGAATATGATTTTGGAGGACAAGGTCTGGCTGACAGTTGGATTTTGAAATGTGATCATGGATTTTCTTGCCGCAATTTAGAGATCTAAGGTTGGTACAGGCCAATATTAGATTCGCATAGGTGCTTGGTTCTAGCTGGATACCCGGTTTCTTTAGATTGAAATTAAATGCATCAAGTGCTTCTTTGTAGTGCTGTTGCCTGCACATCAAATTGATGTAACTGTTGGTTGATAACTCTGCACCGAGACTGGAGAATACTCTTGTTGATACAATAGGTCTTGCACAATTATATATACATCGAATTTGGCTTTGAATGATCATGGACAAGGGATGTTTAAAAAGCAAGTGAAGTTCTTATTGTTGAGAATCTCACTGGGTGATATGGTGTCAGGATAGTGAAGTGGTCACAACTGAGTGTTTCTGATTAATGAAATAAACTATCCATAATTATGAAGTAGCACCTGGGCTAAAGCCTCCATCTTGATTTACCCATTCCTATCTACGTCAGTTAAGGAGTCCAAAGCCATCAACCACTAGATTTTAAGGTTCTCTTGTCAGAAATTTCATTGCTAACAACACTGATATAAAAGTAGACACCAAAGGGAATGCACAATCCATGAACACGAGAGCCACGACAGTAGTAAAAAATGTTGATCAGACAGACAAACAGAGATGGAATTTCAGCCAATTCATCACCAAACCATGTGGAGAGATTCTCTCTGCAGGAAAAAAACATAAGCATAAGATTTTTTCCACAAGCCATGGTTACATAAAAATCATACCCCGTCATCTAAAATGGCCAATCACAAACCCATTAAATTTGTGCAACTAACAAAACTAACGAATTTACTTATTCAATGTTTAATGCGTAAAAGATGAAAATAAGCCATTGCCAAATATTTCCAAGCAGCTCTGAGGCCATTTTTCGAACAGTTGGTATGCAAAAGAACTGCATTCTAAATTTCAAAATGAAGTACCGTGGAAAATAATGTCTATTTCCCTGTCTGAACCAATGAAAGCCAACCACGTTACATAAAAGCAATGCAGAGGTTTCCAAACCTCGTTCACCAAATAATATAGTAAAAAAAGAGAACAACTGAATTAATCCCCCTTTTGCATTTCCCACGAAAACGACGAGTGGATTCAGATTGAAGCTGTTTAATTAGCCGGAACATGCTTGTGGTGAAAGTTGAAGATACGAGTTTTCACAAAAGGAAAATAAATTGCAGGAACGTAACAGAACAGGAGGGAATTATAGAGAATATGGGAAGTGGGAAAGTGGGAGATGGGATAAGAAAACAGAGATAAAGTTGAAATTTTGGAGGGCACAATGTAGATGTAAAAGGGCAGTACCTGAAGTGAAACAAAGTGACAGATCTTAAATATGTTGTTTCTTCTGACCCATTTTCTCTGAAAAGAAAAAGATTACAACTTGAGGATCAGAGTTGGTTGCAGCAGTAAACCCTCTTTCTGTTTCTCTTGTTGTGAAGAGGGAAATCAGATATTGCCAAATGCTATGAGAGGATAGTTTGAATTACAGGACCAGCTGCTTCTGCTAATATTCAGACCTTGCCACTTGGGTTGGTAACAGTGGGCCCTCCCAAGCTTTACCATGTTAACAATCATAATCAAATTAACCTAATCAAGGATAATGCTGCAGTAAATCAATTTTATAAATTAGGAAATATTAAAAATTGGTAATGAATAAAATAAGTTATGTATAGGAGAAAATGGATCCTTATTCATGTTTGTATATATAAATTAAAAAAATGAGAATTTTTTTAATTTTACTTTGATTCAATGGTGTTAGAGTTTTCTGGAAGCTGGGAGTGACAGATGACAGTGAGAAAGCAGAATTGATCACTGCTACCGATTCCTTTACGCTATAAAAGGCAAAGTCAACTGAACCTGGACGCCATTCTGTACACATTTTCTTTCTTCGCCAAAACACATCCATGGCAACTGCGTAAGTCCCTTCTTCATTCTCCACCGTGTGAGATTTATTCATGAATTATGATCTGCACTTACTTTTAATTTGAAACCGGTTTCTCTTCGCTAACTGTTTCTCCTCTTCGTCATTCAGCGGCGTGCAAGAAGCTCGTATTCCCCCCCTAACTTCCACCTCCGACCCACCTCCTCTTTTCGACGGAACCACCAGGTTTTTATTCTTCTTCTTCCTTCTTCGTGATTTTTGTGCCGTTACTATCTTTCATATTTGTTTTGTATTTTGTTCTAGGTTGTACATCAGTTATATTTGTCCCTTTGCGCAGCGTGTTTGGATCACTCGGAACTACAAGGTCGCTGTCCTTTTCCTCTTTTTGAAATCACCTATTTAGTATTCACCTTCATTTTTATTCATCTACTACCACTATTAACTTTGTTATTCAATTTACCAGTGAATACTTCATTTGTCCTTTCTCTAAAATGTCATACATTTTAGAGAAAGTTGTCAAAAATAGAAAATAAAAAATACCACCTTATTCATCTTCCCTAAATGATTAAACATCAGAATCTTTCAAGGGGATGCATTTTATGAAGTACTAATATTCTGATGCTGAGATGTTAATTTGACTACTGAGATTGTCATATGCGATTGTTGGTGGTGCTACTTTAGAGGATGGATTTTAAATTTACTCTTTAATTCATGGTACTCTGTGAGCCATAGGTGGTTCTCTTTCATGGTTGATGATTGATCTGGGTATGCTGCATGCAGGGACTACAAGACAAGATCGAACTGGTTCCTATTGATCTTCAAAACAGGCCTGCCTGGTATAAGGAGAAAGTCTACCCAGAAAACAAGGTGTTTGTTTAACTTGCTTATTGAATGAGGAAAAAATATTAGTCTATGATTGGCTATTCGATTGAGATTTTCTTCTGATGTTATAGGTGCCATCATTGGAGCACAATGGGAAGGTCTTGGGAGAAAGCCTCGATTTGGTCAAATACATAGATGACAACTTCGAAGGTCCATCTCTGGTTCCCAGTGTAAGAACTGAATATTCTTCCTCACTTTGCATCTCTATCTATTGTTTAGCGAGGAGTTGTTTTGAGAAGATTTTTTTTTTTTTTTTTTTCAGGATCCTGCCAAGAAAGAATTTGGTGAGAAGTTGATTTCTTATGTTGATACTTTCACCAAAGAGCTATATTCTGCATTGAAAGGAGATCCAATACAACAAGCCAGTAAGTACGGTTTTGGGTTTATGAATAGAGGAAAGAGTTGTTTAAGTCCGTATGAAATTAATCTTCAGAATTGGGGATTTTAATCAGGTCCTGCTTTTGATTACTTGGAGAACTCTCTTGGTAAATTTGATGATGGGCCATTCTTTCTTGGTCAATTTAGCTGGGTAAGTTGAAATCAATAGTCTTGAAAATGTTCCTCTTCAATTGACTGACCTATCCACCTGCAAGAAATTCTAGCAAAAACGCACATGATGATGTGACGGAACAAAGTATTAAAGTAGTCATGGCTCAAGCGTAATAAAGTATAAGATAAATGGTAGGGCCTATGAACTATATTCTCCCATATGACTTGTAAATGCTTGTGATGATCAGGTGGATATTGCCTATGTTCCATTTGTTGAAAGATTCCAGCTCGTATTTTCTGAGGTGTTCAAACATGATATAACTGAAGGAAGACCTAAACTTGCAGCATGGATTGAGGTACACTAGAAGCAGTTCTATGTAAATTATTTGTGCCGCTTTATATTCTTATATGTTATTGGGATGTTTCCTATCATAATCATCAATCTGAGCAAGAAGAGAACTTCGTATGCTTTGTAACAAGGGGAAACAGAATGGTCCTGACCATTTTCATGGCTTTGACAAGGGAGCCTCAAGAGCAACTGCTTCGAACTTACTGGTTACAGAAGATATATTCATTTATGAAAATATGTTTCTTTTGCAGGAAGTGAACAAGATTAATGCGTATACACAAACAAGAGGTGATCCCAAGGATATTGTTGATCTTTTCAAGAAACGTTTTTTGGTACTGTAAAAAACATTCCACACTCCTCTCAAGAATTGATTTTGGCATAATTGTCGTTGATTTCTGCCATTCCTCCTATTCTATTTGCTACTGTGTTGAAGTTCTACTTTGTACCCTGCAGCCTCAACAGTAAAAGCCGGGGCGTCCTCCAAGATGTAGATTATTGGCAAGAAAGTGTTATGTGTTTATGGGAGGCTTCTTTTGTCTGCTAGAGTCGATAATAAAGCGTTGGTTTGGCTGCTAGAGTTGCTGCAAATAATTTGATTTCAAGAACGGTGATGTGTATGTATACCAGTTTGGCTGGTGTTTGCGTGGTCGCTTTTAATACTGAGTGGCAATGTATTATCCTATGGTTATGTTTGGATATCAGTATCCTAATAAATTGTCCTTTTTATACTCTCCCGACCATGGTATTGAATGGTGAATTCTTTCATTATGCAGATTTATTTGAAGTAATATATAAACTTTCCATCTAAAATATAAGTAATAAAAAAGATACAAAAAGAACAGTGTGAATTTATGTGAATAGAACGGAAATTTATGTAGTAAGCGTAAATCTTCATTTGACGATATTGTGACTATTTGTTTATATATTTTATTATGAATATAGGCAATATTATAAAATGTGTTTGAGAAGTAAATTTTAAGAAAGATAAACAACTAATGCGTATTTCTTTATTTAAATAAAAAATATCTATGCTCTCTTCCCTTTCCAAACTTGTAACTGTTTGCAGTATCATTTTAAAAAAAAAATAAATAAATTTTGATCTCAATAATTCACACAATGTTTAGATTATTATTTGACAAGAAAGAAACAAAATCAAAAGCACTAAAATAACCACATTTGAAAATGAAAAACTATTAACGTACCGTTATTTTCTTTTTCATCTCATTTTCATCACAATTTCTTACATTTTTCTTTACTCATCATCTCACTTATCACATTTTTTCTTTTCTCCTTTTTTATATTCTCTTTGCCTTCTCCCTGCTCCCTTAAAGTGAAGTAAAGGCAGGAACATTGTCAAGATAGACTGCACATGAATCATGAATCCAGCTATTTGCTCTTTAAATAAAATTTTGGATAGAAAGGAAAAAGGTGGAGCAACTATCTTAGCTCCAGACATAAATGGAAGCGGTTTTGAGTACAGCAACTAGACCAGAATTACAGAATTTTGTTCTTTTTTTTGGAACTGTACTATGAACTGAAAGAACACCACCAAAGGACAACTGATATTAACATCTATAAACCTATGTCTTATAGTTGGGAAGCCCATAAAATAATATATTTGAATTTTTCTCCAGATTTTGTTGTCTCCACTAAGCATTGAGCTGCATATCATAGCCCCCTCCTGGTTCTAGGAGGAGTACCGGGAGCAAGGCGAGAGTTTTGGACTGCGTGTGTATTGGGATCGTACTTTTGTGAAGCAAGGTAAGACAAAGCTGTGACAACATCAGCTATAACTGGACGCATGTTAGCCTGCTCCTGAACACACATTGCTGCAACAGCAAGAGCCTGGTATAGTCCTCTTGGAGGATATTGGCCTTGAAGTGTTGGATCAGCCATTTGTGAAAACTTTCTTCGATCCCTAAACAAGGGTCTAGCCTGCATTCAGAAAAGTCCATCCAAGGTTACGACTCATTATTAAGGAGCAAGGACCAACCCATGTTATGAAATGTTCAAAGTTTAATCATTTATCTAGCAAATGAAAATATACTTAAAGATGTTTAATTCATTCAACCAAAAGCATTTTCACTCAGATTGGTCAAAGGCTTGGTGTAAGTGACAATTCATATTTTGTTCTGCTGCTTAAATGATCAGCCAACTCTAGGAGTTGAGATAACTGTAGGAGTGTCTTACCCATGCAACAAGATTCTGCTCTCCTGCAGATTTTGAATTGTCAATTGCCTTCCTTCCGGTAATTATTTCCAGAAGAACTACACCAAAGCTATAAACATCTGATTTCAGAGTCAGCTGACCAGTCATGGCATACTCTGGAGCACAATATCCATAGGTGCCCATAACTCTGGTTGATACATGTGTGTTTTCCCCAACTGGGCCAAGCTTAGCCAAACCAAAATCAGATAGCTTTGGGTGATATCCTTCACCAAGCAAAATGTTAGAGCACTTCAAATCACGGTAGATGACAGGAGGATTAGCTTTGTCGTGTAGATATTCCAATCCCTTTGCTGCACCAGCAGCTATTCTCATTCGCGTGTTCCACTCTAGTCGTTTCTTGCCAAGAGGAATGTCTGCAAATCAAACATATATAATCAATAAGAACAAGAAGATAATACTACATTTAATGAAATGGGGAAACAACTTGCATAGTTGGAATACAAATACCATGCAAGTGGTCTTCCAAGGATCCTAACGGCATATATTCATAAACTAGAAGCCTTTGATCTCCATCAGCACAATAACCAATAAGGTTGACAAGGTTAGGATGATGAAGTAGACTTAACATCAACACTTCAACAAGGAATTCCCTATTTCCTTGGAGTCCATTTCGGTCAAGTTGCTTAATGGCGACAACCTATATTCAACACAAGAAGGGATGAAGCTTGTTAAAAACTCCTACACAAAATTTATGCACAGTTTCATGTCAGCAAAACTTAATCTATTGTTCTGGCTTTAGAAGATATCAATGTGGAGAAGGGGGAAACGATGAAGAACAATGAAAAAGGAAAGAACCACTCCAATTCTCACCACCTCTCTCCTATTTTTCATAAAAAACAGAAAACAAATTCACCTGATTAATACTTTCCAGACGCCCTTTGTACACTCTACCAAATCCTCCCTCTCCCAAAAGACATTCAGTTCTAAAATTTCTAGTTGCAGTAGCCAACTCACGGAATGAGAATGTTTGTGCTGCAATGTGATCAGGGTTCCCATTTTTGGATGTATCTTTTGAATTTGTGGAAGTATTCCTCTTCAACTTTCCTGTACTCAAGTGACAAGAAAAATATTTTAAGGGGAGAAGCACAAGCTACAGCAGGGCTATATTTGACTTCAATAAACCATCACATGTTAATGCAATCTCAGGGAATCACAAACTGATTCTGCATGCATTATGCATCATTTCAAATTTATGATCAATAGTAGAAATTCAAGATTGGTGTATACTTTGTAACTGATGAAATCACCAGACTGAAAGAAAACAAGTCTAGTAGTGCTCAGGAAACTAACAAGATAGTAAGAAAATACATTCTTAAACGACTCAACACAGAGATCAAAATGCTAACTCATATTCTACAAATCCAACACCAAATCATACTAGCATTAAAGATTTTGCTTAACCGAAAATAACATATTATTAGATCATACGTATGCAGCTTCCACCCCTCCCACTCCCAAAATCATTTGTTTTACTATAAATAAAAAGATTGCAATCATTGACCACATCAAATCCCAGCTACCTGTATTCATAAACTCTACACATCCAGAACATCAATCGGGTGTACAAAATACATAAAACGCGCTTAAATTTTATTTTTCATAACCCCAAGTAAAACAAGAGATAAATTTGTGCAAGAAACAAGTGTCTAACCCCGGAAACTACCTTATTTTAGTGAAAGAACAATTATCCCCAACAGGGTCTTACTATCATAGTTCAATTGTTCTCCCCTTTTTCCAAGATAGAAAAAAAGTACCTGGGGTGGCTTTGATCTGACCAACGAGACTGTCCTGAACTTCCATCTTCTCAATCTTGTTCTTAGTTCCTGAATACCCAGAACAGGGAATCCAACCCATTTCTGTTTCCTCTTCAATGGACGCAGCACAGTGATCAGATAGAAAGGAAACTGCAAATCACTCTCTCAGGACCCGACCCGACCACACTGTTCTCGGGCAGCCAACCGCAACAAAAACAACTTAGAAAAAAAGCCTTTGTTCTTTCTCTCTCTATGTTTACTTTTATCGTGTGTCTGTGTCTTCTGTTCCATATTTTCCGTTTTTTATATTTCCCTAATGTTTTAGTTTGAGTTGATTAATTTATTCATTGCCTTCTCTTTTGGTCGGAAAAACACCATGATTGGTTCAAATGCGCCTCACTGGATCACCTCCAAAACCAACTCCAAACTAATCTCTTGTAAAAAATTATATATATTTTCCCTCTTTTGTCTAAACATTAAATAATTGCTTTGATATTAAGTAAATTTCTGTCATACCATGTCATGCTTCCCACTACTATTTGCCCTCCACACACTGCTTAAGATCCACAACAAGAATCTATAAAATTAGATGCTTTCTGCTTTTGTTGGAACAAATTCCCACTTACCATTTCAATGAAAAAGCAATAATTTCCATTTAATTTGTACATGTGATGCAGTTTAAGTCTAACTCAATTATCATAATTTTGGCCGCCCTCACAGTTCAACTTTTGCCACACAACTGAACAAGTGCTAACAGCTGTAGAAGACCTTAATTAAAGACATTCCTATAATTATTACAAAATGGGGTTCATGCCACCACCTAAATTTAGCTTCTTTCCTTTCTTTCATTTTATCCCTTTTGGTCAATAATGAAAGTAACTCATTGGAGGAGGGAAAGAAGATTTTGTTTTACCAAATGGCTTTTTCTTCCCTTGTGAAAAAAATATTCAAAAGGAAAATTAAGAGACTAGGCCAAACCTGGATTCTTGTTTTTTGTCATGTCAGATTACTTTGGTTCATGATTATTCTCAGTATTTTCATGTCAATCATTTTTTTTCTACCTTCATTCTTCTTGTTTCACATTCATTCCATTCACGGAAAAGGAGAGTGGGATATTTATTACCACATTTATTTCCTTTTAGAAAATAATGAAAACATGGATAGAGACTTTGTGCTTAAAAAATCTATTACAAGGAGACAGCTGGTTGGAAACCCTCTCTATGAAAGTGCCATCTGTTTTTGTAATGCAATCATATGTTTCCTTCTCTCTCTGATAAAAATTGAATTAATAATCTTATAAATTAATATTGAGTGAGAATAAAGGCCAATGCCCTGATAAAAGGGGATAACAGTCAGAATCAACTCTCATCCTTATAAAAACTAAATAAAATAAAATAAAAGTTTCCATAAAATTAATTTATGTATAAATTTTAGTCATTCTTTCGTACATTTTGTTCTATATTTTTATTATATGATGTATGTATTAGTTAATTTTAATTTATGAGTTTATTTTGCTCTTTCAGAAGTTATTCTTCAGAAATTTTGTCCAAGCTCATTATTATTATTGCTTCTTTAGTTGCATCATGGAGTGGGTATAAGGTTAGTGTTTTGCATTTCATTTTTTATTGGATTTGGTGGATCATGTTTGTGGCAATTGCCATTTTAGGAGTTTAACTCTAAATTATAGCTATATTCATTGAGATGAGGACAATGTGTTTTCCAGAGATATGGAAAAATAGTTGGTTCCTTGAGAGTAAGAACATTAATATGGTTTGAAAACAAACATGTTTGTACACATAATAACTATGAAACACTTTTTTGATGAAAATGCATCAAAACCTTTTCATTTAAACTTTCCGTTGTTATAATATCATATGCAAAATCTCGTCGAAGATTTCACGTGCAGATGAATCAATTTTATCCAAAAATGCCAATTAATTGGGGTTATTACTTATGTGGTGATCAACACACTTGTACTAATTTTGTTCTTTCTCACAATCATAACAATTATTTATTTGGTCATTTATAGTTTTTTACTTGTGGTCTAATATGCAACATTTTCTTTTCCTTTATAATCGTATGTCTTAAAAAAATTCTTGTATAAAAATGATATTGTGGAAAAGTTTAACATTGTGTGTCGGCCTAAACGCCAACACTGAGATCATTAAACTTTTGTTTAGCATTAGTTATCAATTAAGCGAGAGTTATAGCCATTAGAAAATTATAAATACAAAACTTGACATCCAAGTTTACCACATTAAAATTGATTCTAAATATAGAGTCCAATAAATTTTATTAATCAACCATGTAATACACAAGCTAAAAGTTTATTTGGATATATGAAGTTAGAAGAAAAAACTCCATATGTTCAGCTCTCAAAAAGTTTTTTTTATTCAAGCAAACTTATTGAATTATACAAATCAAACTAAGGTATTATACTTGTTTTCTATTTATCATTTCTGTAATTAGTATCATCATCCATATACTTTATAAATAAAAATACTCTGTCTCTCTTAATATAACATGTCACTTTTATTATGATTATTTTTTATACAGGTAATAAGAAACATATATTTTTGATTCCTATCTATCATTTTTGTAATTAGTATAATCATTTATGTGCTTTATAAGCAAAAGCCCCTTCTTTTCTTCTGATAAACAAAAATCTCTCTTAACTTAACATGTCACTTTTTATTATGAATATTTCTGATATATTTTTGTTAAGATGATAATGGTTATTGTAAGACTCACAGGCTTCTCTATTGCTAACTCATAATGTGTTGAACAAGAAAGCATTACCTAAAGCATTACATAAAGATAAAACTACATAAGAAACCAATCTATCTCCATAGCAAATAGTACTGTATAAAGGTCTTTTGGTTTTACAGTAAAAAAAAGCATTAGCATATGATATATACTCCTGATTAAAAGATGGAGGGAACATTTATGTATATATAATGATCGATAGAGGACAGAATATACCCATTTGCCATGATTAGGTGGAAAGTTATTGAAGGGCAGTGCCAGTGTCCCCGATTCCACATATAATACAAATTACCAGCACCAATAAGGTTATATATTATATATATATATCAACCAGCTACCCTAAACATCTTAGTCTCATTAGGTATATTGCATTTAAAATTGTCAATATCTTGGTCTTTCTTATCAACTTCAATTATTCTGATCATACTTTAGGATATATAAGTAATGAATTTTCTCAATTATTTCTGATGCCATTGAGTCATAGTTGTTAACTGAATGAAGTGTCTATCTATCATGGTTTATCTTTACTAAGAGAAGCCTGTGAATCTCTTTCAGAGGCCACATTTCCTGTGTTCTTGAGAGGCATTTCATGATTGTGTTTTCCCTCATATGTGGTCACAAATGATCTTGGGTCATCTATTGCTCTCTCCACGTGTTTCCGAACGTTGCACTTAATATTAGTACACCTATAGTAACTTCTGCAAAACAAAATTATTTCATGTTCTGAGTTAACATTACGAAATAGCAGAATGAAAACAGAAACTCAAACTCATTTTGAGTCCTTCATTTCAAGGAGTTATTGTATCTCAGAAACTAACCAGTATTTATTAGCAATCTCGATGCAAAATAATTTAAAATAGTTACTTTGATGAGAACATAGCAACTCATCATATTGGTAAAGAAGAAGAGGAAAAAGTATAAACCTGGGATATGGATTGCCCTTCACCACCTTCTGCCCATATTTCCTCCAGCGAAATCCATCTCCTAGTATTTCAGAATCCATGAAACTTTGCATCACAATCCGCGGCTCTACTAAACCTTCCTCTGATAATGCTACTTCATTAGATAGATTCTCATTTTTCCTGAACGATGAGAATCATTCAATATAAATTATCCTCTAACTAAAAGTGGTAAATGACAACATAAAAGGTTAAAATTGTTCTAACGTGTTACCAGATGAACAGTTAGTGTTTTTGGGCAGCATGCACAAGAAGGATGGCATGAATGCAACCCAAAATCTTATGAACTAAATTGTTTTACAGGACTATCCTTTCTCATATTACATCTCAAATATGCTTTCAGGCATTGATTCATTGGACACACTCACCTATTATGTGGTGGAATTCTCATGTAACTACCATTTATCTGACATGCACATGACATGAAATTAGAATTATTGCAGACAATGGATGAATTACAAATTTAGGAAAAGAATTAACCTTCTTTTACTTCTGGGTTCATCTTCCTGTGCCTCAAACCCCTTGCTTCCTTCCTCACATTCCCCACTCAGACCACAGGAGTTTTCAGTGCTTCCTCCACCAGCATTAGTTGCACCAATATTTAGAACAGAATCATTGGGCGGTGGAACTTTGACATAATAATCTGAAAGCACAGACATTCCTCCTGTGTTATCAACTCTACTTTCATTGCCTTCATTTCTCTCGCTGTGACTATTACTCCACATATCTTGAACCACTCCATCAGACACCACACCCGAACCTTGTGTCCCTGTTGCTGTGTTTCGTTTAGGAAGCTGTGGCTTCAAATGGTTGTGTTCACCTTTATAGACAATTTCTGCAATCTGCCCATCAAATGATCTTTCAACCTTCTTTTTCACTGGACAATTGGGATGTGTGCACTTGTAATAACTTCGGGGGTACTCACTCCCTTTTACTTGCTTCTGACCATATTTCCTCCAATTGTACCCATCATAAGAAGGTCGATCACAATTCGCTGAGGATGTTAAAGTCTTTTGGTCTTCCTCTGTGTTCTGCTGCACCATCTTACTTGGTTCACTGATCTGATTTATTTCTGAATGCGAAGCAATACTCTGATCAAGATGTGAACTCATGTTGGCTTTAAATTTTTCATTGATGGAATGCTGAAAATTGGCCTCCATTAATTGCCGTGTTTGCTTCTGACCAGTGCTGCAATTTCCCTTCTTCAAAACAGGAGAAAAGTGACAATTATATACAAATATTAATCATCACGTAACATTTTTAAGAAAGGTGACTATAAAACTTCGTATCAATGTTCACCACTAAATATGTCCTTTATATTATACTAACCATATTTGCCAAAAGAGACACAGTTGTCTTTGACACGAGTTTTGCCGTTGGCTTGTATATGAGGGACTGATTGGTGTCAAGTTTTGGACTTTTGTCAGAAGGGTTACTAAGTGCAGCTCCAAAAGTATCTTCCTGAAATTGTAAAATACCCCTTATGTTGGAAATGAAGCAATTAGGAAGAAGAGTGTTTGACCAAGTGAAACAAAAGTTCACCTGAGAAGAATCAAACCCAGCAGGGGGGTGATTCAATGCTGCAGGTTTGAACCTCACAGTCTTGGGTCTAATGGCAGAAACTGTTGCTTGAGAAGACTCAATATCAGGAGACACATTGATTGCACCAGCTAGGAGCTCTGAGAAAGATTTGAAAGTAGAACAAGTAGGCCTTGAAGCAACAGGTTTGGCAATCACCACCCTTTCTGCTTCCTTAATATCCATCTTCAAATATGTCTTTCTTCTGCAAAGTGTTTCACTTTACGTGTGTTTCTGTTTGCAAGAAAAACAAAATCACCACCTTAGTTTCCACAACTAAATTAGCAGCAATTTTTGACGGTGGCTTCAGTTGGCCTTAGAAAAAATCATCTGGCAGATATGAATCTATGATCACTCAAGATTGTTACATATTACAATCTCAAAGGCTTAATCACGATTCCTAGTCCCAAACAAATTTTGTTTGAAAATGATTAGTCTCACGTAAACAAAGTTGTGATAATAATAGAAAAGGGAAACGTTGAAGAGCATAGATGAAAAGCCAAAACTATGATCCCGCCAACCAATTCAAAGCTTTATACTGATAGAACAGTGACAGTGGGTTCCACCAAGAAAAGAAAAAGTAATATTTGGAAGAATCGAGACAAGTTTCATCATATTGGACCACGTTCCTCTTTCTCTTTTCTTCCTTTATTTTTTTTTTGTACTTGTTGCAAACATAGTGAATAGGAACACAGCCGTATGCTGCGCGTTTTTTCAGTGCAAAGACCACAAACATGATACATCGGATTCTGAAAACATTCAAATTTTTTACAAGAAGTTCATGGTGCGCTGGTTCTAGAGAAAGAAATAAAGGGAGTAGTAGAGGAAAAAAAAGATAAAAAAAAAATTGTAAGAAATGAATGGAAAGATAAATTTGTTAGTTGGAAAGAAATAATTAAAAAATATTAAATTTATTTATTATTAATAATTTCAGTTGTTAATATTAATATTACTTTTTTAATATTTATTATCATTATTTTTTAATTAAAAATTTAAAAAGTACGCTTATAATAAATTATGTGACCAATAATTAATTATAATGTTCTTGGTGATGTGATATAATTTATCATGATAATAGAAAACATTTATTTCTCTTATATTTTAAGTAATATATATATATATATATATATATTAGTAGTTATAAGAATTATGAAAAATTCTACCATTTTGTTGGTTTCTTATCTAAAAAAATATTTGTGGATTATTTTATATTCAAAGATTTACATGAATAATTAATTATTTTTATAAATTTTAGATAAAATTATTTACAAGTTATTCTTTAAAAAATAAATAAAATTTGATCTTAAATCTAAACAAAATTGCATCATAAGTACAAATAAAATTAATCTTTTCTAAAAAAAATAAATGAGTTACATCATAATATACAAATTTAAATAAAATTAATTTTTTAAAATAAAGTTAACTTCATAAGTCTAAATAAAAAATTATAAATCTATAAAATTAAATTTTAAACATTGTTAATATTTTTCTTTTATTTAACAATAACTAACTATATTGGAGATTATGAATACCATGATAGTCATCTTCATTCATTAACAAATGGGATGAGAATTAATTAACATAATCTCTGCTCAATCATAATGATACCTTACTATCCCTAATTCCTTTTAACACTTTTTGATGTATTATATCAAAGATGTTTTCTTTGACATTGTTGTTGTTTTTTATATTATTATTATTATTATTATTATTATTATT
>Ga0099824_1000023_pt1 | contig 87494 bp, 45 predicted proteins | sample SiratrowhiteBW_FD_76837 | JGI IMG/M metagenome (GOLD analysis project Ga0099824, IMG submission 76837) | Root nodule microbial communities of legume samples collected from California, USA - Siratro white BW | ecosystem: Host-associated > Plants > Roots > Nodule | place: USA: California... | reverse complement strand
TAAATTTTAATTTTTTATTTTTTTTTTTTTTTTTTTTTTTTATTTTTTTTTTTTTTTTTGGTTTTTTTCCCCCCCCAATTTTTTTTTTTTTTTTTTTTTTTTTTTTTTTTTTTTTTCACTTTGAAAGATAAAAAACACAAAACAACATTCAGACTAATCTGTCCGTGACATCTCGAAATTGCATTGAAACAATTCTGGAGAAAAAAACAAAACAAAACTACAAAATTAAATCTAATACTGAATAAGCAAAACCTTTTAAGAGATCGTCATTCGGAGTCACATTATTCTGACGACGCTAAGGTTCTGGATCTACTATTTTGATTTTCATTAATCTTTATTCACAACAACATTTTCATATCTTTCTGTTATGTATAGACAACTAATGAGCAATACAACAATCTTAAATGATAATGTATGGATTTATTACAGTTAACACAGATAATGATTGATGGAGTCTGACAAGAACGAACGTGTTACGGTTCGCGAGATTTGCGCGAATGGAAGTTGCATGAAAGCAACAGAAGTTGAGGCCAAACTTGATGCAGGAAATGTTCAAGAAGCAGAAGCATCATTGTGTAATGGGTTGTCACTAAATTCCGAGGTTCATTTTTATTTCTTAATGTATATTCCATCCTTCTTATAACAATCAAAATCAATGTTACAATGTCATATTATTCGTCTTAACTAATTGCCTGAGCACAATTTTTTGCTTTTATGAGAGATCAATATTAGAGGAGTTTTGCTTAATATGATTGGATTCTCATTCAATGATTATCAAATGGTCTTTAGTATGTAGCATTGATTGTATTTATTTATTGGCCTCTTTTTTTCCTAAACTTTTAATTAAAGCATGGAAGACACCTATCCCAATTCTCAACCTACTTGTATTAATGTCCTTTAACGTGGAAGGATCCTTGTTATGGATATATTGAGTCTGTCTTTCTAATGAATTCATTGAGAAGATTTGACAACAATAAGATCTGAATCCAAAATTTATGTAAGAGAGTAACATCATTTCCCATCCGAAACATTAAAATAATAATATATTACTTAATCTTTTTTTTCAAGTGAGATATAAACTCACTATTTGGATTCATAAGATGATTACTGTAAAGTTTGTTCTCAAATTTGATTAAATAATCACCAAGACACAACTTTAAAACTAGTGTACCCAAAAGTTCTTCGTTATGCAGAGGTCTTAAGGAGGGACATTATGTATACTCTTACCTCTCTTTATATGTAAAGGGACTATTTTCAAGCATTAACTTTGGACTTCAATATCTTTACATTCATTCACAAAGAAATAGTTACCCGGAACTATATTAGTATTTTAAATATATTTTTTAGTTAAAAATATTAATATATATATATATATATATATATATATATATTATTAAAATACAATGGTTAATTGAGTATATTTTTTTTTAAAAGTAGTGTAAGTATAATTTTTGAAATTTTTTATAAGATTTGCTAAAAATATTTTTGGGCATGACCCAATCTTGGATTATTAATTACTTTTGTGATAAAAAGAATTTTTTTTAGTACTGGTAAAAAGACGTTGCTTGATGGGATTTGCTTAAAAATAAGCTATGTGAGCAAAATAGTGACTAAGTTCTTTATCAACAATATTTATAATGCCTCATCTAATTTTTTGTAATTTTTTTTTCAATTTTTAACAATCATGGAGTTCATTTATTGTAAAATATATAGTACTTCTATCCTACAAACTAACAATCATAATAGTAAGGCAACATGATTTTTGTTTTTCTATATAGTAAGTGTAGATAATTTACTAGTAAGTTAACCTTACACATCTCATGGATTATACCTTTTATAAATTGATTGCATTATGGGTTACATGTTATTAAATTTAAAATGAAATAAACATGACTAGAGAAAAAAAAATGTGAAAAACTGTCGCAATTTGCAAGTACAAAGATATGCATGTCTCATTTGTTATTGAGATTGAATCGAAGGACCACTTTTTGAGTTAGATCGATCATATATTGAGTATGTAGTCACTTTTTTTTATTATTATTATAACTTAATAGGAAGCAAAGGCTCTTCTTGGAAAAATAGAGTATCAAAGAGGTAACGTGGGAAATGCTCTTCAATTGTTTGATGGAATTGATCTTCAACCAATCATACAACAATTACAAAACTCCCTTTCGGAAAAAGCACCTGTGAAGAATACTCTAGTGTTTGAAGCCCTCTACCTAAGAATTAAGTGTTTACAAAAGTCTGACAAATGTACAGGTATTTACTATTGTTTCAAATATTGAAAGTTGTTTTCTACTTGTGGTTTACCATTCCTTTTACACCTTTCATATTCTATCTTTATAACAATAATATCTCACAAGATGAAGTTGGCTAAATGGATCACACAACACTATTACTTGTTTAAAACTCAAATTCTAAGGGATATTAATACATTGAAAATTTTGTTTCATGGATATATATACAGAAGCTATTAATGATTGTAAGCGTGTTCTTGATGCTGTTGAGAAGACATTTGGTCAGGGTACACTTGATACACAAGCCGACAATAAATTGGTGGAGATAGTGAGTCATGTGGTGGAGCTCCTTCCAGAGCTTTGGAAACAGAATGGGTGCTATAATGAGGCATTGTCTGCTTATAGGAATGCCCTATTTAGTCAGTGGAACCTTGATAATGAATTTTGTGCAAGAATTCAGAAGGCACTTGCTGTGTTTTTGTTGTACAGTGAAATGGAGGCAAGTCCACCTAACAAGACCGATGGGTCTTATGTGCCCAAAAGCAATTTGGAAGAGGCAATTCTTCTTTTGATGATTATTTTGAGAAACTTCATCCTTGGTAAGATAAAGTGGGATCCTTCGGTTATGGAACACCTCGCTTTCACACTTTCAACATGTGGGCAGAGCTCTATTTTAGCAAAGCAGTTTGAAGAGTTGACACCTGGTACATATCATCGTATTGATCGTTGGATTTTTTTGGCTTTGTGTAATTGTGGAGCTGGAGAAAATAAAAGTGCTTTGAATCTGCTTAGGATGTCTCTGCATAAACATGAACGACCAGATGATTTAATATCATTGTTATTGGCTGCCAAAATTTGTAGTGAGGATCCTCATCTTGGTGCTGAGGGGGCAGGTTATGCACAAAGAGTGATCAATAATGCCCAGGGATTAGATGAGCATTTGAAAGGTGTGGGACTTAGGATGTTGGGGCTTTGTCAAGGAAAACAAGCTAAGGTTTCTTCTTCTGATCATGAGAGGTCTGAGCTTCAATCTGAAGCTCTAAAATCATTAGAGAAGGCAATTAGATTGGAGAAAAACAACTCTGATCTCATTTTTGAGTTGGCTATTCAATATGCTATGCACCGAAATTTGACTGTTGCTTTATCCTGTGCCAAACAGTTCTTTGACAAAACTGGTGGCTCCACATTGAAAGGTTGGAGATTGCTTGCTCTAGTTTTGTCTGCACAAAAAAGATTTGCAGAGGCCGAAGTGGTCACCGATGCAGCTTTAGATGAGTCTGCAAAATGGGAGCAGGGGCCACTGCTCAGGCTGAAAGCCAAGTTGAAGATCTCCCAATTGCGACCCATGGATTCTATTGAAATTTATCGGTACCTTCTTGCATTGGTTCAAGCCCAGAGGAAATCACCTGGACCTCCTAAACAAGGTTCACAGGTATGATTATGCAATCTTCTCTTCTTCCAAGGAATATTATCTTTAAATTTAATTTTATCAAATAATGATGATCATATGTAACTTTGACGTGAGTGTGGTGGATTTTAATAACGATATGATAATGAGTTTATCTATTACATTTTAAATATTTATACACTGATTTTGAATCTGAATGAGTATTGTTTTTAGACATGAGTATATATCGTTTATCCATAGAAAAGTAATATAACACAAGTTTAGACTAAGTGATTTGAGAATGAATGAATGAAAGAGTAAAAAATTACGAAAAAGAAATGTTCTTATAAAAATGAAAAAAAATAAAAAATAAAAACAAGTAACATTAATAGATAAAACAAACTTCTCATAGTTTTTTTACTGTGCATTTGATAGAGAGAAAAAACTTTAAACAAAATTAGAATAATTGATTACAATATCATAATCATAAAATTTAAACATAATTATTGCAATGATTATATTATAAATAATTGATTATAATTATATAAATACAATATACTATACTATAATATAATAATAATATTTTAAATAATATATAATAATATAAATACATGTATATAACAAAAATAAATTAATATAAATATTAAAAACCATAAACTAATAATAGTAATACAAATAATAATAACAAATTTAAAAATAATAGTATTCAAAATTAATTTATAAAACAATAAATATAAAAATAATGATAAAATCATAAATAATAATTATAAAAATAAAATTATGAAATAAAAAATAATAATAATAATACTAGTAAAAATTATAAATAATTTTTTTTAATCACACTACTTTCGTCTATATATAATTAATTGTATTTAATTTTAAATTATTTTAATTACGAAGATAAAATTGTAAAATTAAACTTTTTTTTATCGACTACGTCCATAACATATATATAGCACCCATTAGTCTCTCTGCCTTGGAAATTGTCCCCATTAGCCTAGTGAGACTTCGTATGTAGGTGTTATGCATAAGACAAGTAGAACGTATTCAATCTAAAACATGAGTGTTTAGTAATGGCAAAAACATAAAGCACTTTTTAGACTAATAATCCTTAAATTAAGGTAATGAAAACTAAGCAAATAGTAATGGTTTTGTTTAACAAGGATTGAGAACAGAGGAAAATGGGTTTTTTCCCTAGACATTTTAATTGCTTGATATGAAACTCTTCAACTACAAAATTTTGATTCCAAAAGTAATCTTACTTTTATTTTATTAACTCTTTGTAGGTGGAGGATGCTAAGATAAACGAGCTTGAAGTTTGGCATGGTCTGGCAAATGTATATGCAAGCCTTTCTCACTGGAAGGATGCGGAAATCTGTTTGCAAAAGGCCAGAGAGTTAAAGGAATACTCACCAGCAACAACACACACTGAAGGCAAGAACAAATCTATATGTTGTGAACTTGTTTGTGTTTTTGTTCTTGTTTTAAGGAAACTGACATTTCATATTTTTGAACGTGATTGTACCAGCTATTATGTTCGAAGGTCGTGGAGAACATTTAGAAGCTCTCACTGCTACTCTGAATGCGGTTCTGTTTGAACCAAACTATGTGCCAAGCAAGATCTTGATGGCTTCTCTGATACTGAAAATCGGTTTTACTGCTGCTGCGCCTGTTGCTAGATGCCTACTTTGTGATGCACTTAGAATAGAACCCACCAACCGCATGGCTTGGTATTACTTGGGATTAACTCACAAAGCTGATGGCCGAATAACTGATGCTGCTGATTGCTTCCAAGCAGCTTCCTTGCTTGAAGAATCTGATCCCATTGAAAGTTTCACCTCCATGATTTGACTACATTCCTTGGTTCATTTTCACATATCCATATTTTGAAAATGTATCTTTTTTTTTTTTCATTTTAAATTCTTATATATCACAAGAAACTAGGTTCTAAAATCAGAATGATGTGATATTATTAATATAGATACATTATATAGCCATTTTGTGATAAATATGATGGAGATATGCTTTATTATATTTATTAATATATATTCCATAGAAAGTTAAGTATATTTATTTATTATTAATATTTTTTCTTTATTTTATTTTATGTATTATTTTAATCATTTATTACAGTAAAGAAAATGTAAAAAGTATAGTTTATGAATATTTATAATATAATCAATTACATGGAATATTAACTTTTATTGCAAATCTTTTTATACTTATATGGGAAGTTTAACTCAAATTTTGTTCATTATTTTTTATGTTTTTCTTAATAGTTATGTTTTCAATATTTTGTTCTTTCGCTCATTTTCTTTACTATTATGTTTTCCATCGCTGGAAGCAAATATAAGGTTAGTCTAATTTATTACTGTATGATACTTCACATTCACTGCACCTTAGAGATAATCACGACTTCGACCTTGAGGAGAGTAACTTTTGGAAACATATAAAAACAATTAGAAAATGAAATTACATTAGTAGGCATAGAAATATTTTCATAAGTTTTGGAGAAGAAATTGACTTGTATAATAATACGTGTGATTGGTTGATGTTATCATATGGGTTTGTATTAAGGGTTAATTTTAAAAAAGAAATCACATGCAATAGTTTCTAAAAAAAATAATCATGTGAAATGGTTGAAGTAATTTATGTCTTAATATACATAGTTCTAAAATATACTCTTACGTAGACTATTTGATTTGTTGATTTTTTATCCATTAACACCTCCTTCATTAGGTGTATTATTTTTCACATCAAATTAGGATAAAAATTTATGAATTAGAATATATATAAACTCATTCAATTGATGCTTTTATTAGTAAATTTTACTTCCGGCACAATAAAAATTAATTTTAATTGAAGTTATATTTAGTGTTTTCAAATTTTAACTCTTGCTAAGTGTGATATCTGCAATTTGTCTTTTTCGTGACGTCTTTAACGAATTAACTACCGGCGGTTTGTAAAACTTCATTATTGTTAACGATTTCCAAACTCCTATTACTTCTAGCGGTTTTTAACTCCCATTAATTTTATTTGTTATTTTTTTAATATGTTATATCTTTTGAAATGCATATATAAATCTTAAATCAACTGAAAAATGATAAAGAGGCAAACATCTTAAGATTTTTATATTTATAATTGAGATGTAACGTTCATATAAGAAACAAAGAACAAAATATAGAACTTTAAGGTAAAATAATGTAAACAACAAAGTTTAAAGGTTAAGACTAGTGAAACATTACACACACTATCATTTGTTTCCACTCTTAAAATTAGACATAATGAAAAATTAAATAACATTCTTCAATTATTATTCTTGATGTTGATAATTTGTTTACTCGTTTGAAACATTTCCTTGATTAGATACTTGTATATAAAAAATAATTATAATTAATCAATGTAGAAACCTATTTTAAAATACAAAATCAATGAAATTAGTCTAATTGGATAATATTAAAATTGATGAGCAAATATTATTTTATACCATATTATTTTTTTTAATTTATCTACATAATTTTTGTTTTACTTTTACACAAATAATATAATACAAGTCAATAGTTTTGCATAGGGAACTTTGTCAAGAGAATCACAATATATTCTAGGCCTGGGGAGTAACAACCACGACTTCCACTTACATTATATTCCAAATATGAAAATCATAGGGCTTTTTGGAGGATTTTTTTTTTTTGAAACCTTACTTTCTTGGATAATCTATTTCATCTTTTCCTAAAAGTTTGTTTCTAAGATTTTGTCAGCTTCATCAATCACAAGACACTACAAAATCATGCAGGAAAATAGAGTAAGTGAATAGCATCAATCCCCAGTCACTTACACATGCATGTAACATCTACTACAACTCCAAATATTGAAAAGTTCAAAAACATTCAATCCATAATAGAAAATAGAAAAGCTTCTAATATCAAATCTATTTATAATATTTCATCACTGAATAGAGATTCATGAATTGAAGGCGACTTTCTTTCCTTTTTGTTTTCTCCCACAAAAAGAACACGCCAAACTGAAAAGGTAACAACAACAAAAGTAAGGACGTACAAATAATGTTACAAAGTTATGCAAACATAAAATATCAACCAAAATGCAAGATGGACGAAGTTTCAATTGAAATATTATTAATATTTTGTAACCAAAGCAAATTGCGATAAAGGACTCTAAACACAGTTCTTTAAACACTAAATTGGATATTATAGCATAAATAATAAGATTGTTGATGACCATTAAACACTAAAAAATATTTTTGAATAACAATCACCTAAAAGAATGATTAATGAATACAATAATATCTTTTTACCAATATGTACAATTAAACATGAACATGCTGCAACAAGTTGAAAGGCATGAACAAGTGTATGAAAAACCCACAACTTACCTTCAATTTGTTGTATATGAATCCTTTTTGTGTTTTGAATATGATCTAGAGGTCGACTAGGAGTTGTTACTAATAGATTTATCTCTTTAGCTGGGTGGTCTATTTCAATTTTTCCAGTTGAACCTCCAATAACCAATTCAAGAGTTTGTGAATGATAGTTGAGAAACTCTTGACCATAACATGTGTCTAACTGAAACATTGAATCAACAAATAAGGAAAACTATTTAATCAAACTGCAAGCTAAAACAAAATGAAGTAAAGAAGCGTATATTATGAGCAAATAAGCAGGAATTTGATACTTGTATAGCAAGCTCTCTAGTTAGCATATAGAATTTGGATGGGTAAACTCTCTGTGTATTCCAGAGAATTTCTCCTTGAACTAAAATTAACTTTTACATAGAGTAATTTATATTAGCTTTTAAAATCTAATTTTAACTGTTTTCATAAATTAATTTAACTCATGAACGAATTGGTTTCTGTTTTGCTACTTGTTTTTTTCATAGATTAATTTAATTTAGCTCATCCCTCGAGTATAAATAGAGTAAACAAGGCATGTGTTCACTTGTTAAATATCCAATTTGAATTATCATTAGAGATTTAGAGACTATGAACAATGGAGAATAGACAGTACAATAATTAACATCTTCAAGAACAAATTAGTGACATTTCTACCCTAGTAGTATAGCATGAAGATCTAGACATGAATTTCATTAATGTATTTTCTCAACAGTGTATTTAAAATCCATTCGTCAAAGCATTATTAGAACTCCAAAAGATAAAAGTGATAATAGCACTAGACACCTTTTTTTCCATTGAAATTGACTCATTTTTCTTAGTCATAGAAACTTGCAAAACAACAAAGGTCTACATATGCGACAAACTAAACAATCAAGTTGTTCCTAAACAATAAACAATGCTTAAACAAGTGAAGCGATGCCCAAAACTATAAGTGTTGTCTATATAAACCATAAAGTTTCAGAAGGCTTGTGAAATAAAATCATACCTTATTTTCTTCCTCGCTCTCTCTTATCTTTCTCGCACATATCAAAACCTTTAGTTTAGGTTTCCTTGTGGTTGTTGTTGGGATTTTTCGATTCTCCTTGTGAGAACCCTAGAATTTCTTTGATTGGTAGTTGTGGTGTTTTCCGTGTTCTTAAGAAAAAGCTAAGGCATATATAAAAAAAAACACAATGCATATATGAAGAGAGATTAATGGATGTTAAAAAAAAGAAGCAAAAGAAACAAAAGATGAAAAGATTAGGAGAATTGAAATTTGACGAACCTAAAAGAAACAAGGATAAAAAAGCTTGGGGCAAAGGATCAAGGAGAAAAACTTGTTGAGGAATTTGACACTCAAGGAGAAAAGAAGAAATTTGAAATGCAAAGGGTCTATATTAGATCGCAGAGAAAAGGAGAAAAGGGCACTTTCTAAAGTGAGAGACCCTCGAAACGAAATCCTAAAGCATGGGCACTAGAAACCTCAAATGCAAGAGCGACAAAACCCTCAGTACAAAAACTTGAAATTAAATGCAATTAAAAGTTAAAAAAAATAAAATTCCATTTACTAAGTTTTATTAGAAACTGTCACTCCATACATGTGGTTTATTAGAAAATCATTGATACTTACTTGGGGTTTGAAAAACCTCTAGTATGTGTTGTCTTATTGAAGGTTATTGTAACCTCCATTAATAAACCCTAGTTAAAATTAAAAATTTTTGTAAATCTCTCCATTATAGGATAATGATATAGTGCTAAACATTTAGCAAATATGAAACATGTTAACAATTTCCAAAGGAATTAAGTGGATGATTCAGAGAAGAATTGGTTATAAAGTGGGATGGTGGTTGTGAAAACATAAAAATAAATGAATAATTATAGAAATTTAAGAGGTAAAGGATTGATGATTTAACAAAAAATTGAATTAAACATTATAGTGTTTTTGATTCATATAGTTAAACTTGAACTTGGAAATAAAATCTAAAATAGAAGAAGATGATGATAACTATGAAGAGGATGTTTTATGCGAGTTTCTAAAGTTATTGAAATTCATCTACATAGAAGCTTGTAGTGTTAGTAAGTGATACTTTTTTTAGAAAACAATAATTTATTTTAGGAGGATAAGAGAGTAAAGAGTAGAAAAGATAAGTATATAGGTTAGGAAATAATAATATATTTTTTAAAGCCCTCATCATAACACAACCATTCATGCTAAGAACAAAGTTTTCATACTTCACACCCATAAATTTGCCAGCGCAATGTTTTTTAAAACCCCAAACATACCCAAAATATTCTTAGGACCCTAACTTTTTCTTTCTCTCCTTTAATCCCTATTTTTTCTAATAAAATGATTGACTTAATGGTGGTTTGTATTGAACTTTTAAAGATTTTTAAAAAAATAGCAGATCGATGAGTTATACTTGTGATTAAATTTGTTTTTTAAAGAAAAAACAATTTTCAACTTCAAAAAGTGTCAATGATAACTTTTAACTTTCTATGAGCATATAAGAAATTTTCAACTTAAATTAAAGAGAAAAGGAAAAAAAATAAAAAAATTTATGATTAACCTCTACAAAAAAGTTACATAAACATCTAGTTGCGATCAAAGCAATTCACTACATTTTCAAGTTTTATAGTACTTACATAAGAAAACACACATATAAATTATTTGGGAAAATCGAGAAAAGAAACACGGAGAAGACAAACAAGAATGAGACAAGAGTCTAACCCACACAAGAAAGTGAAATCACTTTCAACCCAAAACTTTAAGACATTGGATTTGTGGGTCTTCTTTCTTATATGTTGCTTCACTTTCTCATTTCTACTCAATGTGACACTTAGACTCACACTTGGATACCCAACCCTCTTCCACATTGATACACTCCTCCTCGAGCAGAAGCATTGAGTCGGTCGTTGCCCAGACCATCGACTTTGATACCACTTGTTGGAAAAATCGAGTGGAGAAACATCGGGGAGACAAACAAGAATGAGACAAGAGTCTAACCCATATAAGGGAATGACAACACCTTCAACCTTAAACCTTAAGACATTAGGTTTGTGGGTCTTCTTTCTTTTATGTTGCTCAACTTTCTCATCTTTACTCAATGTGGGACTTAGACTCACACTTGGATACCCAACATAAACAATATCTTTTACAACCACACATAAATAAATCTTGAACTTTTATCAATAATACTTGTGAAACCATATCACAAGCAACAACAACAACCCCTGGTTAAGAACAAACACACCCAATAAATTAGAATAAGGAACAAAATCAGTCAGACAAGTTATAGAACAAGATGGAAAGAAAGTATACAAAGGTGATTTTAAATGTTATTCACCTAATATATTATCTAAAATCATTGATTCAACAAAGGATCCCCTAAAATTATTATTTCTTCTAACTTGTAAAGTTTATCTCAAAGTTTATAAATGAATGAAATTGTTTTAATAACTCTTGTATAAAACTATAAATTTTAATGAATTAATTTTTTTTATTCATTGAAACAAAACTATGTACCTTTAAGCATAATTGTAATCATTAAAACATGTTTTTAATCCATTAGAATCAGAATCACTAAAGTGCGAGCTTTAAGTATTTGAATTTATTAAAGCAACATGATTATTAGACTTTGAAATGTTTAAGTGAAATAAGAGTTTTAGGTCATATTAAATTGCAAAGAAATTGAAAATAAACTCACCTTTACCATAAACCATGAATCAGTAACCAAAAACACAAACACTTTCCTAATTTGCAATTCCTTCACCGATTTGAGTCAATGCAAAATTAGAAGCAATGAACCATTGATATATTAGTAAGAAGAGTCTCTCTAAAACTTTTTAGGATGAGGATGCTATCGGACAATGCAGAGAATGCACACCACACAACAAAATGACGACTCAATAGAATAAATGCAGAGAACGCTAAGACTTGATGAAGATGATACAAAGGATGTAGAGGCTTACGAGATTATGGAGATGATTGAGCTTCGGAGGTAGATGCAAAGGAATAAATTTTGAATATTCAAAATGAAATTAATTCATAAAAGTTTTAATTTAAATAATATTTTGAATTTATTAATATTAATTTAAGTTTGTGTTCAAATAAAATTAAAAGATTAAAATGTTACTTTAAAATGTTAATTTTTAAATTAATATTAACTATTTCAATATTACACTAAAATTAATAAATTAGTAAATTTATTGATATTAATTTAAGATATTTTATAAATTAATATTAACAATTAATTTTATAAAATTCAATTACTCCAAAATCAATATCTAAATTTAAATTAAATTAATTAATATAATGACTAATTATTTTTTTTTCTAAATTAGTTACTATTTAGTGATTTTCTTTGTAGTGTAAGTGGATATTGTTCTTATCTCAAGTTTGTTGAGACAACCTCGATATGGTCAATCACGATATGTGAAGATATGGTCAATCACGATATGTGAAGTATTGTTCACTTTGTAGTTTAGAATTTCGTCAATGATTTATCTTTAAAAAATATCTCAATAAGTTAATATATATATTTAAATTTGATCTTCTTCCCAATATATAAATTAAGTTATAAATTATTAAATCTTCTCCTTTGTAAACAAATGTGTTAAACACCTTTTAATAAATTAAAAATATTTTTAAAATCCATTAAAACAACCTTAAATCCTGGACACTTCTTAACCAAAATTAAATCAATAATAAAGAAACAATTTACAACACACCAATTTCGAAGGAAATCCAAGATCAAAATCATCAACTCTTTAATCATCACAACGTAGTGATTAATATCATTAAATCTTGAAATTTCAAGCTTTTATTTCAACAAATTCAACCCCAAGTTCCTTTTTCTTCATCCAAACCACGACTGCAACCCCAAGAGTCTCTTGCACTACTAATAACAAAGGATGAATGTGATGAACATGATGCTGCTGGTCACAAATGATTCATACATTTATAGTTTCTATCGTTTTTATGGTGGTGATGGACAATGGTGACTAATTAATACGAAGAATGTATGTGATTTTTTTCAATTTAGTTTATGATTTCATTTTTCATGTTAATGGTTTGATTTTGGATGATTTTGTGCATGATTTTTTCGGTTGATTGTTTAATCTATTAACTGCCCTCTCTTGTTTTTATTTGATATTGTCATTAAAAATTTTGTGAAACATGTGCCTTTGCAAGCATTGCTCATCCGATTTTGATAAAAGGGGATAGGCTATAATAATAATGAAGTGAAAAATGTGAGTTTTCCGCTGTCATAGTAAATCCAACGTTAAAATTGCTCTAAGGAAACTTATTATCAAGTTTTGTTGTAAGTGAGAAAAACGATTAAGTGTTAGAAGAATGATTAACAAATTTTATACGCTTCACTTAATACGGTTTAATCATTAGTAGATCCCATTTCTACACCTTAAAAGTGAAATATACTAAAACTGGTTATTTCAATAAATTTTAACCACTCGTAGAAAAATGTCACATAGAATGTAGCTTAGATTTCTATTATTTTTTTTCGGTAAATAATATAACTTCTGTGTTATCTTTTGGTTTTTATACAATACTCACTTCTTTTATGTTCAATATTTTGCGCATAGCGACGTGTTGTTAAAAAAAATGTATTTTACAATCTATTTTTTTTTATTTGTTTAGATTTATTATTGTTTTTATTATTATATTGTTATTTTTTTTTCTAACTATTAGATAATAGTAAAACTTAAAAGTTAAAATGATTCTAACTCAAAATAAAAGAAAAATATTTTTTATTTTGATTTTTAACATCAATACATTTTAACGGAGTTAATTATAATTATTTAATGACTATTATTTAAAAAACATAAACAAATAAATTCAATTTTGAAAAACTGAAAGTTAAATTGAATCTAACTCAAAAAGTTAAAGGAATAAATTGATAGTTTAGTTGGTGTAATATTTAACTGAGAAGATTAATAGCAACGTTTAATGTGTTAAACATATAAATTATTTCTAGAGTTGTTTAACTTATGAAAATAGTTGTCAATTTTAATTTTCACTTTCAATTATAAAAAAATACTATTTTAATTTTGTTTTTTTAAATGTATTAAACCAGTGTTTTTTTGTTTTTATTTTCATTTTTTAATTTTACTAGTTACTTTGCAATGTCTCTTTAAGGACAAGAAAATGGAAATAAAAAAAAAAGAATGGCTGAAAGTAAATCCAAAAAATAAAAAACGTAAAACATCTTTTCGAATTTGAAATTAAAAATTAACAATCTTGGTATTTGTGGTTAGATAACTAGGGTTTGTTATAAAAAGGGGGCAAAATGCGAACCCTGGGTGCGCCTCCACTCGCTATATATATCCTCAAGTCCTAACCCTCTAAACCCAAACCCTAGCTAGAGCAGCTGCAATCGAATTTGTGATGGCCCTGGATCGTCATTCCTCAGCAGCCGCCACCGAGTATTTTCGCATATCTCCCATTCCATTGTTTTTTTTTTTTTGAGATATACCGATTATGATTTTGTTATTGTTGATTTGTTTGTTTCCCTTAGAATTGTTTTTTGATGTTTGTGGAATGTGATGGTTAAAGATGCACCTTGTATCGTAGGCCTCTCCGATTACGTGGAGAGGCCTTTGAGCTACGGTGCGCAAAGTGAAAGCTGATTGGTCAGCAGGCAGCCAGACAACTGCCGTGGTGGATCCACAGATGAACGGATCATTCTTAATGCTGTTTGTCTACTAAATCCACCGCACATTTCAATACTTTCACAACCACTATTCTAATTCTACTTTGTTTCTTCATTAAGATGAACCTGATTTTAGTTTTTTTATGGAAAACCATTTTTTGTTGGATGAAAATAGATTAGTATTTAAAAAGTAAAGTGAAAAATAAATTTCATCCGCCAGTGGGTATTTATATTTAAATGGTATGAGTTTTCGTGTTTAGTTTGTTCATCCTTTACAAACCAGTTTTACGTAGTGCTTGGTTCGACTGTAGACGGATGGATGAAGGAGTATGGAATTGCAGTGATAATAAGCAATAAGTGATTCCTCTGGATTTGAGGAAAATGCATCCACTCAAACAAGGGAAGATATACTGAAAATAATGAAAAACAAAATTTATAGCATAGCATAATTTTAATCGATTAACATAAAACATATATAATTATATAATATATAATAATAAATTAATAATATAAATAATAATAATAACAAAATAAAAATAATAATGTTTAAAATTAATTTATAAAATATTGATAGAGAAGTTATAAATAATAATAAAAAATAGTAATAATCAAATAAATTTATAAAATAATAATAATATATAAATTAAAAAGTAATAATTAAAATAAATTTATCAAATAATAATAATAATAATAATTAATTTTTATAAATAATTAATGATATTTTATTTAATTTTATTATAAGAATAAAATTATAATTTTATCAATTGAAAGTTTAAATTATCAATCACAAAATTACAAACCCGTTTTTACTTCCGTGAATTGCAAACTTTTTAAAATTTAAAAAAATAATACACTTTAAGTCAGCAACGAACAATCATGTCTCTCCCATAAATTATATGTAGACTTTTGGAATTTCACAAAATAATACAGTAACATTAAATAATATGTCAAGTTTTTTTAAATATATTAAAAATTCTTAAATATATCAAAATGACATTGTATATTTAGTTTGATAAAATTTAATTTACAAAATAAAAAGAAAGAATATATTTCTTTTAATATGATAGATTTAATTCTTTTAAATTATTTTTTAGTTTTATTCTACGTCTATTTATTTGTGAACTAAATATGAGTTAATATAGAAAAAAATTTCATTTATTCTTTGAAGACCAAAGTTATCGAATTCATTTAAAATATGAGTTAATTTTAAAAAGTTAAAAAGCATGAAGTACACTAACCAGTTCCTAAATTAATCTGGATATTGGTATTTAGTTTTTTAAGATGACACTTTTGGTACTTAAAAAAAAGTAGAAATTTATATTGGTTTGTTTATTTATGGAATGAAACTTACACGAATAAAATTATACACATCACAAAATCTCATTTTCCATTATTCTTTTGTTTTGTTTTTTTTAGTAAATGTCGTATTAGAAAAAAGTTATTTTAGTTATGTATATTTCTTAAAATTTAAAATTACATTAATTATTTTCGTAATTACATTGTTTCCTCGCTTTTGGTTAATTTTCAAATTTATCATAAAAGGTATAAATGACAGACATTTATTACATATGAAATAAGATTTTTTTTTTTTTGTAAAATAGGAGTGTTTTATATAAAATAGGAGGTTTTCCATGGGAAATATTTTATAAATTTATTAACTTTTTTTAACCATCACCATTTTTGTCTCTTCAACCTCCTTCCATCGTTGTTGATTGAAATCTCTAAAATAAAATAAAATAAAATAAAATTTGTTCATTCTAAGGTTCAAGAACAATAACAATTGAATGCATTCACAATAATAACCCTGGTTTCATTGCATTCCAATTTTGAAAATTCTCAAATTGTTAACATATCTCAAGCTTCCGACTTCACATTTTCTTATGTGTTCTTTCCAATATCTTCCACTATAGACTTCCTCAACAATGTTATAGTTTTTTATCTTTTCATATTTCAGATAAAAACTGGTCTGGGATGGATCAACTCAAGGCTTCTTCATATTTTAAGATTTGTCATTAGTAGGTCAATATAGTGTCATATTATGATACCGTAAAAAAACTCATAACATATTCATAAGTATTATGAACTCTTCTCATATTGGATTAGTCTGACATAAATATTATTGCTAATATTTATATTTGTGCGTCAGATATCTTATATCCATGACCTATGAGATGTATGGTATTAAGATAACGATAATATTAAACTACAAACTAATTAAGAACATGCTTTATATTTGAATGAAATTATATCATACAACAAATATCATAATAACTTAAATATTTTATATATATGGAATATATATCAAAGTGATGATACAAATGTGAAAAAAAAGCCAGATACTAAGTCCTTTTTGGTCCCAACTTTTCTAAGTTGGAATAAATCTTCGTTTAACGAATTTGGCTACAGAGAAACCTTCTTTTTCTTCCTAATCTAAGTGAAAATAATATGTTGATAAACAAATATTCTCCTGTATTTTATTTGCACTAAGTTGTAATAGGATTCTTGTTTGAAAAATATGATACATCAAGAAATTTACTTTGTTGGGTCTCTTAAAACAAGATTTAGTGGAGAAATTTGAGAACAATATGACTTGAATCAAATCTATATAAAAGGTTTCATACCACCTCCTATGCATTTACTTCTGCAAATAGAAACAAGAAAATATACTCTAACTAAAGAATTAAAGATAGATTACAGAAAATGAGATGAAATATACACACAAAACCAAAAAAATACTTTCTTTAAATTTTTTACGCAATATTAGAAAGCTTTGTACGGAAGGTAGGCATATAATTGATTATGGGTGTAACACTAATTGATTATTTACTAGATATTATCATTTTGTTTTTAATAAATAATTAAAATAATAAATAAAAAATATATTTTTTATTTTTTTAATTTCATAATAAAATTTATTTTTATTTAAGAATTATTTTAATTTTAATTTATATTCTTAAAATTATTTTTACGTTAAATTATTTTAAAAAATTATTTTATAAGTTACATTTAAATATATTAATATACAAAAATTATTTTATTATATCAATCAAATCAAGTATAATCTTTTCACTTATTTCTCTTTATTTTCCACTCTCTTTTTCTTAATCCAAAGGAACACAATGTTTATTTTCTTTTCTTTCTTTCATTTTCCACTTACCCCATCAATTAAAACATACCTTAAGCTAAAGCTAATAAATTTATGGGTACTTTTTTTAATATATTTATCAATTTTTTTATTATTTATATTCAATGTAGGATAATTTAAACTTGGATTTCTAACAATCTTCTTCTAAGTGTGAGTCCCTTCCATATTGACACACTCTTCATTAAGCATGAACATTTCTAAACACAAATACTTAGTAACCCTTACTCGTATTCTCATTTATAAGTATGACGCAATTGTTCTACTAAGACTCTGTTTACCACAATAAAAAATCAAAAAATAATACTTTTTTTTTTAACTTTCTTCACAACATTAAAAATATTTGCATGAAAGATAGGTATATAATTGATTATGGATATAATATATATTAAACATTTTATTATAATTTTGTTTTTAATAAATAATAAAAATAATAAACAAAATATTTTTATATTTTTTCAATTTCGTAATAAATTTTAATTTTATTTAAAAATTATTTTGATTTTAATTTATATTTTTAAATTAAAATATATTAACATACAAAAAATATTTTATTATATCAATAAAATCAAGTGTAATCTTTCTACTTATTTCTCTTCACTCTTCACTCTCTTCACTCTCTTCCCCACAATTCAAACAATTACAATTTCCATTTTTTTTTCTTTCTTTTCAATTTCCCCCTTCAATACAAACATACCTTTATGCTAATGGGTTTATGAGTATTATTCTCTATATATTTATCAACCTTTTCATATCTACTCAAAGTAAGATTTAGACTTGGATTTCTAAGAATTCACTTCTAGTGCAAATTCATTCCACATTGACACACTCTCCCTCAAGCAGAAATATTTCTAATCATGAGTACTTGGCGACCCTTACTCATAACGCCATTTAACAATGAAACAAATTGTCAGACCTCTACTAAGAAGACTGTAACATCCCAAAATTTACAAAATTATCTAAAATATAAATTATTCATCATCTGATAAGATTTAAAGTATATTGAGAAATATATTAGGAGTTTAAACGATAGATGGTAAGTCTACAATGAAGTGTACGCTGTCAAAAGAAGGCAATAACCGAGGAGGGTCAAATTTATACTTGATAGATGAATTCTACGCCATCAGACGATACTAAAGTCAGAGGTTAGAGCAGAAAGATTTTAGATGAAGAAGAAAAGGAGTTTATCTAGTAGAAATTTATAACGTGGATAAATGGAACAAGACATTAGAAGAATGAAGTACCCATTGCCTATAGACAATTAGACAAAATCAAGTAAGTTTTCTCTATTTACGAAGAGTTAATAGAATTTTACCATGACGTGACAAGTTTAAAAAATAAGGACTTTTTCATAGAAAGACTAGAAAAGTCTAAGTAAATATCTATTCATAAACACTATTATAGATACAACGAAAATGTAGACCCCATTTCCTACTGTTTATCAGAAATATTTCACATCTTAGTACTTATCTCTATATAACCAAATCCAAAATAAATTCCAAAGAATTAGTTTAATTACAACCATGTGATTACAAGTGAAAATAATGAAAGAAAAGTATAAGACAAACTTGTCAGAGAAAACATTGGTGCATGTGTGTGTGGGTGTGGGTGTGTTGGGTGGGTGAGTGTGGGTGTGGGTGTGTTTGTGGTACGTGCATGTGTGTGTGTTTAAAAAAAAAGATAAATTGATTTTATAACTTATATCCCAAAGCTTTACTGCATAAATGTTATTGATAATTGTTATTTCCCTTATGAGAGAAAATGCCTCATGATCATGATTGTGCTCTTATTGACATTAGTAATGGAGGATTTGATTCAATAGGGCTTGAGATGAGTTGAAGTGTTGATGGTGGGTTGATATGTATACATGTTCATCTATCTTGACTAGTAATTAATGATTGTCTTATTTATTTATTATCAGTATCTTTCTCATAGTATAAATAAAGAATGAAATATAAATGATGATAATATTGATCAAATCCTTTCATTCAAACTTTGTAATGTTTATCATTTTCTGATTATTATTCCCGAAGATATTTTCGGATTACTTATGGAATGAGAATCACTAAAATGATTTTAAATGATTGTACTATAAATTTCTATACAAAATTGTTCTTGTTAAAATAATACAATTTTTTATACATATGTATATCTCACTTTTCTGTGTTTATTTTGTTGTGATTCATGAATTATGAATGAATGTCCAGATGGAACTTTGCTAATCCTTTAATAGATTGTGACTCAACTTAGACTTTTGGAAACTTAGATAAGACACATGCCAATGGATGGTGTCCCAACCTAGCCTCCAAAAGGATCTAGCAAAACCAGAGTGGCAGAAGACTCTGGTGGACGACTCAAATTTGATCGAACTCCATCAAATTTGAGTAAAAGAGGCCGTCGAAAGGATGAAGGGCCTATATGATAGCTTAATATATTCTGACCTTCACCATTATGTCATGAAGAACCACAACCAATGATCTTAGCTAGAGGAGATAAGAAGAAACACATTAGGACTTCAACCTATATTAGTACGTTAGACGAAACTAATATGAAAAACTTTCATATTCCTTGTACAAAGAATCTACTTATTTATGAAATTCTTACGTAATTTTAATTCTACCAAATGATAGATAAAAGGAAAATGATGTAATATCTATATTTGTAGACGAAATCTGTTACCTACTATAAGGATGATCTTTCGTTTAATACCATATACTATTTCATTTATCTATCCAAATCTTTAAGTTCCATTTTTAATTTCATATTGTTTAAATTATCTTACTTTGTCTAATATCATACTCTTGTCTAATATCTTTTGATTGATTATTTCTCCACTTTCTTTGATAAAATTTTGTCTATTAGTCTATTGGTCTGACTAATTCTTTTGTCTAATGTTATTTATTTGTTTGGTTATCTCTTCACATTCTATTTTCCAACTCCTTATTATTTAATTAACCCACTTGGAATATCAAACATCATATATAAACTTTCTATACCTTGATGTTGCTTTGTTATATCTTTATACTCATAGTGCTAAACACAATCAAGGTTCTAGCACCCACATACACATATATTAGAAAAACAACTTCACATTTAACATTTATAAGTAGGTTCCAAATATTGTAAATACAACAAACAAAATTGTTTTTACTGTTTGAAGAAGATTAATGACCATCACAAATTTATAAATTAGCAATTGAAAAAGATTTGTTTTTATTCATTTCAAAAAAATTTTGCCACCAATTTAATGATAAAAAAATAACTAAATTTTAAATAAAAAATTAAGTAATTAACAATTGAATTAGTCACACCATTTTTTATTTCAACTACTGAATTAGCGACAACTGAGTTTATAATTTTTTTTTGTTGTTAAATTGATTCTCATAATACTTAATATTAGTAGTTAATATTATTAGACGGGGAACTAAAATAGACAGCCCTGTGACTATTTAGTGATAAAACAAAAACTAATCATTACTTTGTTATTAGAGTTTTCGTTAGCACATAATTTCAAACACTAATTTTATCATACATAATATTGAAGATTGATTTGTTTGATGGCTAAAAATGTAGTTGCTGAAATATATTTTTTTCAATTTTTTTGAAAGAAAAATTATCTAATCATGTATTTAATTTTTTTTAACAATAAAAAATAAATTAAATAAAAGGAACATTTTAGGGTCCAACCCGTATACAAACTAATACACCGATATCCTGATTTGATTACATTACAGTGCCGATCTAAACTATGACAACATACAGGTATGGATAATACACACCTAATAACACTACTCTTAACAACCCATCCAATTAAACTGCAACAATGAGCCAAACACAATAAGTGCTCCCTACTAATAAAAGCTCCCCCACTAGTAAGTGAAGTTCTATGTTTCTCGTTCCTCGTTACAACGCACTTTACTCAACACACTTTACTTCTGACTTTGGTCCTCACACCACGGTATATGTACCTGCAAAATAAGGAAGCACTAATTTCATTATACTGGTTAAAATATATCTACTATCCTCCCCTACATTCATCCTCTACCATACTCATATTCTACATACTCGTGTAAGTATCCAGGGTTTTAATACACTTGAGTGGTGAAAAGTGTCAATCCAAATATAAGAATGTAATACTCTTAAACTTATAGTTAATCCAAAACCAACCCTTTAGCTATGCTAAAATAAAATTTCTATAATATTTACTATCCTCAGTTGAATACCACCTTGTTATTATCCTACCTTTTATAAATTATATTATATGACATACTACCTCAATGTACCGCAAGACTCAACAAGAAAAGCCAACTTCCTAATAATAAAGTGGTAACGTACAATTTATGTTATCATCCAATTATAAGTGTTTGAGTTAGTTTTTATAGAAAAACGTTTAGATTATTTTTCTTAGACATTTTTAACTATGTTTATCCAATTAAAATCAGAGTTTGACTTTTATAATTTATGTCGTTGTTTTGATTGTAAACTTTTATTTTATAGATTATTGAAATGAAATTATAATTTTAGTAGGAGAACAATGAGCAAGGTATCTCAGAAAATGCATGTACGTTTTGACTTCTTTTAATTGTAGCCAGATTTTTGTACTATGATGTAGACTGAGTGAGGCAAAAGAATGGAACATCAACCATGTGTTACCCTCAAATATGCAAGTAATCTTGAAGAAATTAGAAAACCTTGAGACGGAAGTTCGTTAATTAAAACTCATTTTACCGTTCTAAATTATTACTTTCCTCCAACCATTTATTACTTTCTTAATATGTGTAAGAACAATTATTACAAAATTTTCTTACAAAGTTCAATGCTTGACTGGTATTAAACCTCGATTTTCAAAGCAAGGAATTTTTCCACAACTTTGTTCATACCTTTTATTGCTTCTATGTGGCCTCTGGCATAAATGGGAGTAGGTGATTCACGTTGTTGTGCGTGACATCGACGTGCTCAACCTTGACAGTAGCAGCAATAATGGAATAACAACAACAAAAACAAGCTCATAAATCAATAAAGTCAACCATGAGAAAGTTCCCTCTTTAATTTTTCCTTTTTAGAATCATTTTTTAGGTCATCTAAATTCATCACATCATGTTTTATTTAGCTTTATGTGATTATATCATATTATTTATAAATTTTATTTTAATACAAATTTTACAGAAATCAGTTTTTTATATTTTAATAAAATTAATTTTTAACATGATTTTTATTTTATTTTAAGGCCAGGCTTAGTTGAATGCAGAATCTTAAATACATCAGTTAATAAAAATACATTGAAAACAGTGTGTTTGGACAATTGAAAGAAGGTATAATAAAGTCGTTCTACCTGCCTCACCAAATTCCACAGGGAAGACATGTTAGCAATGAAGAATTTTGTCATATTTAATTTTATGAAAAGGTTCAAACATGACTTTGGATTTTATGTCAATTAGTTAAAATTTTTCTGATATTGGATTTCGTCTCTTTCCTATGGAAAAAAGAGAGTTGGAGGGTAACTTTAAACAACTGTATCTATCCAAAAGTAGAAAATGGTGGTTTTCAATCTTCCATCGTCCCACCAAAGTTTCTTTTAATATTGATGATGGTGTTAACTTAACATCCATTTCTATTTATGCATATTTTAGTTCCACTTTTTGGAGACTATACAACTACTTCGCATTAACTACAATTTATGACGGTAGTTATTGATGCATGGTGACATGTTCTGTGTGCGCGTGCTATAATACTGAATTTTTCAACTAATGGAAGTTAATATAGCATCATGGTTGGTATGATTGCGAGCACGAAGCATTACTATGTTTCATGAACTTTAATTATAAGCATTTTAAGGATCTCTTTGTTCTTAGTTGTTCATCACTTGTCATTGTTTAGAAACCAATCATGATGTACAACACAATATGATATTCAACAATGTTTTTTACAAAATGAGTAAGCATGGATGGTTTTGTAGAAATTGAGAAGTTGAGTTTTAGATGCAATAACAATTGTTCTTTTTATCGTCATTATTTTGTATTCTTTTATTTCACTTTTTTTTTAGACTCCAACATCTATAAAAATGATGATTTTAAAAAAATAATACTAACCATACTATAGACCTACAAATTCTTAGACTAAAGTAGCATTAAACCCATTCAACTGAGTATTATTTTATATTTTTCCTTTCAGATTTATGTAAATTTAGGTTAAATAAATAAATGGTCTCTCCATTAAGGGTTGGATTTGATATGTCATAAGGGGAGAAGTTTATATGCAATTGAAACTTTGATATAACAACCATTAAAGCAATAGACTGAAGTTCAAATACATCTCTCAATACAACAAAGAAAAGTCGAGTTTGAAAAAATATAAGTAAAAAGAGGAGAGATATCGCATATAAAACAAAATGTTAAAAGTTTGAATAAATAAAGAAAGTTATTCTCAAAATCAATATTGGTTTTCTCATACCAAAGTTTAGGCATAAATTTCTTATGGGTCATTCTTGTGAAACCAGACCAAAACAATATCAAACCATTATGCAAGTGTTGAGAAACATCTAATTTAACTGCTTCAAAACATTAATAACATAATTACAATGAAAAATAGCAATATATATTAAACATAAAATATAGCATGAAAAGTTATAAAAAAGCATAATAGAAAAGTAAAAATCTTAGAACGGCTCACATCAAGATCCATTAACCCTGGTCTGACTTCTCCATTGTCAAGCTTGTCCTTAATATTCTCTAGTGATTCATGCACAAAAATAACATCCCTCCCAGCATCTATCTATGCCATAGATTTTGTTTCTGAGCCTTTCAGATAATGTTACTTTCGTAATCTTATATCTTAATTTTTAAATTCAGGATTTGTTTGTATTCTTTAGGACCTACATGTGGGACAGTGGAGCATATATGCAATGAAATTAAAAAGAAAAATTAGGGATAAGGTGCAGAATAAATGTTGAACGTGGCAAGCTCTGTTTAGCTGATTAAAAAAGTATTGCAAGTGGAGGGTCCCTTTGTTTGAGAAAAAGTCATAACTCAGGTTACAAAAAAAATTTCTAGGGTTTAGTACACATATTCACGTCACTGTTTCTGACCAGAGATTGGCACAGAAACACCGCTCAAAAAGAAAATTAAAAGTTGGCGTCACTTTTTTGTTCATAGAAATTTTAAAATCCAATAATATATATACACAAGAAACAAAGCCAGTTATTTTTTCACATAAAATAAGCCAAATGCTTCCGTCACCTCGTTTTTGAGGTTTAACTAAACTTTAATTTTTCTCTGATTCTGAAGTTATTGCCTTTTATATTCTAATTGTGATAATGAAAACTTTTAATTTATAGCTAAGTTCCTCTGTTCGAATGTCATTAAATGATATTTATTTTTTAAAAATTTTAAAATGGTATTTTTAAATTTGTCACCAAAAATAACTGAGTTGTGTTTTTATACAACTATTTAATGTACAACTAAATTTGTGTTTTAAAACTCGGGTTTATTTTCAATATTTTTAAATAGTAAAAGTCATATTTTTTTAAAAAATATTGATTTTTTTATTTAGATCACAACTTTGACAATATCTATGAAAGTCCTGTCTTACAATGAATTTTTCTTACTCTCTTTTTATAAAATCGTCTTCTAAGATAACTTTTAATCGGGCTTTTTGATACCATTTTCGTTTAAGAATACTATTTTTTTATAAATTATTTTTTAAAACCTGTAACAATTTGAAAAATTAAGAATATCATTTTTTTACAATGTACTTTTATTATTTTTAAAAATAAATTTATATTTTAAAACACTACTCCTTTTTAAAAATGTTTTTCACTTAAATAAAAAAGGGTTTTAAAAACATTACTTTTGTCACAAATATAATAAAAAAAAGTAGTGGGAAAAAATACGTTGAATTGAAGCGAAACGAACATGAGCACATGGTATTGTACTTATACTATATATAGTGCTAAGCTATTTAGTCATAGCATTAGGTATCTGACCGGTTGTTGCATGGACTATTTTTCTTCTTAGTTCATCCTTTTTCTCTTTCTCTCTCTATCTGATCACTGTTTGGATTTTACTTTTCATTGTTCCAAACGCAGCAACACGCTGAGAGAACACAGAGAAGGAGTATGTAAGTCACCTCCTTTCATGTTCTTTCACTTCCTTCCCACCTTCTTCTTCTTCTTCTTCTTCTCTTTCTTTTTGTTCTCTTGTGTCAGATCTCTCTGTATTAGGAGCTTGGTCCCCGTGTCTCATTCTTGCTCTTCTTGGATGCTTCCTTTTCCCATTCTTTTCTGTCACAGATCTGATTACTGCATGTGGGTTCTTTGCATCCTTTCATATCTTGTTTTTGGCTTAAATTTCCTGTTTTTGTTAGTGTGCAGTGCTGCTTATTCTGTTCTTTACTATATTTTTACAAGACAAAAATTTTATTCTTTTTCCCGTTTCACAATCAGACGGGGTTTAGTCATTTTTAACTCTTCTTGTGTTTTCTTTCTTGGACTAGGTGCGTTGTTATATTCCCCGTGTTCTGAAGTCTGAAGTGAACCAGTGAAGCTTGTATTGGAGGGTTCTTTCACCTCTGTTTTTTCTTTTTTTTTTCCCAAATGTTTCACTCTCACACGACTATGATTCTGGGAAAAAATTATTTGAGTGAGGGCAACATATATCAAGAAATGATTATTGTATCCCTGTTATTTGGTGCTCTTTGTGTTTTCGTTTGTGTTTTCTTCCTTTGTTACAGAGCATGGTGTATGATCTATAGGTTCTTTTTTTATTTTTGAACTGTGATCGATTACTAAGTGTTGACCACCTGGAATTCAATCATCATTTCATATTCTCTTTGCCATCTTTTAGTTCCTCATTTCAGATCAATAATGGGAATTTGTGTATTCTTGCATTGATCTGATTGTAGTAATCGTGATTAAGTCTTGTTTTTGTAACTATCGATATTGCTTGTCCTTTATGGGTTATTGATTCTTTTGTTTTTGTTGCTTTTTCATTGATGTAATCCGTGATGTTAATCTATTCTTCGTCTATAACTTCAGTAGTTAAACTAGAATGATTGAATAATTTAGGTACAATGGTTTTGTCCAAGTTGAATGAGCTCATAGTACGTAAGTGATGTGCTGGTTTGGTTCTTGGAGTAGATAGGAAACGGATGGTATATTCACTTTTAATACGCAAGGTGGTTAGAGTGGCTTCCAAATGCTCTTTTTTGCTAGTGACTATATCTATGTCTGATAAAGACTGAGTTATTTTGAATGAGATATGAATTGGGGTGTTATCATTCTTTAAAAGAATAGTTGAAAGGGAGGGAAGGAGGCTGCATGTTTCCATATTCTGATGCTGAGTTTGTTGTTTTTGTGCAGATAGTTGATTATTTCACAGACAATGAACAATAAAGATGGAAAACCAGTCACCCAGCCAGAGAAGGGCAGGATTGTCCCTATGGCAATCATATTTGTGGTTCTATGTGGATTTTCTTTCTATATGGGTATAATATTTTGTTCTGAAAAGGATAGTTTTGAGTCACTTTACAGCCAGAAATCCACTCAATTCCCCAAGGAATCGTCAACAAGTTCTCTGCAGATTAAATACACCAGTTTTCCCGAATGCAGTGCTGACTATCAAGATTACACTCCATGCACGGATCCGAGGGTAAGTAGTACTAATAGTATCCATTGTCTGATGCTATAGAAGTTGTAGAAGAAAGTTCTTTATGGATTAAGTATGCTTAAACTTACAGAGATGGAGAAAATTTGGATCCTATCGGCTTACTTTGTTGGAACGCCATTGTCCTCCAAAGTTTGAGAGGAAAGAATGCTTAGTTCCTCCCCCAGATGGGTATAAACCTCCAATTAGATGGCCAAAGAGCAGAGATGAATGCTGGTACAGGTAAAATATATGTCTTATGAGTTAACAGCAAAAAGTTCACTTGACACAGATTTCCTGAAATTCATAATTTTCAACTCCTTCAAGTCTTGTGTTATGTATAATTTCAGGAATGTTCCGTATGACTGGATTAACAAGCAGAAGTCTAATCAGCATTGGTTGAAAAAGGAAGGCGAGAAATTTATCTTTCCCGGTGGGGGTACTATGTTCCCCAATGGTGTAGGCAAATATGTTGATTTAATGCAAGATCTGATCCCAGAAATGAAAGATGGGACTATTCGAACTGCCATTGATACTGGTTGCGGGGTGAGTTTTGCTTTTTTGTCTTCCTTTTTATTATAGGGAACTGCCAAATTACAATTCTCGAAGTTTAACTCTACACTTTAGGTTGCTAGCTGGGGTGGTGACTTGCTTGATCGTGGGATTCTTACTCTTTCTCTTGCACCGAGAGATAACCATGAAGCTCAGGTTCAATTTGCTCTGGAGCGTGGTATCCCTGCAATTCTCGGTGTCATTTCTACTCAGAGACTTCAATTCCCTTCCAATTCCTTTGATATGGCTCATTGCTCCAGATGCCTCATACCCTGGACAGAATTTGGTACCTTTTCCTATGTATTTTGAACTTTTAGTATCTGAACTGAATTTATTCCTGTTTATGCAAGACTCTAGTGATCATGATCTTTAATACTTTACCAGTTTGTAGCCTCTTAACTTTTGGATCTCAAGCATATGCTGTAAATACGCCATTTCTTTCAAAACAGGCTGAAATCTTGTTTTCAAACCTTTATACACAATTTTGTTTACTACTAGGATTTTAATCAATGTGAAGGAATCACTGTTTGAGTAATTTTTTCCGGCCTGATTAGTGTGGCTGTTTTAGAAAATGGTAAATAGTTTGAACTAGTCCACATGTTTAGGCTGTAAATATCACCCAAATCTTACTGCTTTGATGATTTGTAATTACTTGTTTTATGATTTGTTCGCTTGAATCAAATTCTCATTCTTTTTTATTGGGTATCTAATTTTAGGTGGAGTTTATCTCCTTGAAATTCATCGGATTCTTCGTCCTGGAGGATTCTGGGTCTTGTCTGGTCCACCAATCAACTATGAGCGCAGGTGGCGTGGATGGAACACAACCATTGAAGAACAAAGATCAGATTATGAGAAGTTGCGGGAATTGCTGACTTCAATGTGCTTTAAAATGTACAAGAAAAAGGGTGACATTGCTGTATGGAGGAAGTCTCTAGATAACAATTGCTATAATAAGCTAGCTAAAGATACCTATCCACCTAAATGTGATGATAGCCTCGAACCAGATTCAGCATGGTATACTCCTCTTCGTGGTTGTATTGTGGTTCCAGATCCTAAGTTTAAGAAATCAGGTCTGTCATCCATTTCTAAGTGGCCTGAACGGTTGCATGTTACACCAGAACGAATCTCAATGGTTTATCATGGGAGTGGTAGTGCTTTCAAACACGATGACAGTGAGTGGAAAAAGCAGGTAGCCTACTATAAGAAGTTGATCCCCGAACTTGGAACCGACAAAATACGAAATGTAATGGACATGAATACCGTATATGGAGGTTTTGCTGCCTCCTTGATTGATGATCCTGTTTGGGTCATGAATGTAGTCTCATCTTATGCTTCCAATTCGCTTCCTGTGGTTTTTGATCGAGGCCTTATTGGAACCATCCACGACTGGTAATTTTGCATATTGGATATGAAGCACAGGATTTTTACTTTTGGACATACTTTTGTCTTGTAAGATCTGATGTTGATTTCATTTTCTTATGGTAGGTGTGAAGCTTTTTCTACATATCCTCGAACATATGACCTGCTTCATCTTGATGGTCTTTTCACAGCAGAAAGCCACAGGTCACTATTCTTCACCACTTAACTTATTTGCTCTACTGTATAATGAATTGAACTGCTGTGACAAAGATTGTTATATGGCAGGTGTGAAATGAAGAATGTGTTGCTGGAAATGGATCGAATCTTGCGACCTTGGGGTTATGCAATCTTTCGAGAATCTAGTTATTTTACCAATGCTATCGCAACCCTTTGCAAGGGCATGCGTTGGGAATGCCGTAAAGAAGATACTGAGACTGCAAGTGACACTCAGAAGGTATTAGTATGCCAGAAAAAACTATGGTATTCATCCAACAAGGGTTCAAGATGACAAACTATGGAACTTGAACCTGAGTAGTAGTATAGTGGAGAAGAGGCATAAGGGAAGCTATTTCAGGGATGAGTCAAATTCTATAATATAATGAGCCAAGAATCATTGAAGTTCAACTTTGTCAAAAGAACGAGTGGTAACCAACTAATCTGATTTTGTTAATCTATAGAGAAGAATTTCCTATATACATAATTATGTATCACTTGCTTTTGCTTCCTTTTAAACACTTTCAAACAGAAAAAAAAAATGTTCTAGTATCCAAATGCTGACATTGTCAAGGAATCAAACTCCACGGAAAGGACGACTATATTTTTGTACAGATTGTTTACGGAGAACCACACTGCACTTTTATTAATGCTGATTATGGTATAGTAATACTATGATTTTTTTTTCCCCAAGGTTCAAAGATTGTGTTTATTGTGAGTTGGTATTTAAACTATTACTTTGATTAACAAATATTCGGCGGTATTGTTTAAAGATGTTTATTGGGATGATCTTGAACTGATGCATGTCGTAATTTGCTCAAACAATGAAAAGTAAAAGTGTACTTAGATAGAACAAGCTTAGATCGTTTCTAGGGAATCAACGACGGTTAACATTTTGTCACATACATACAATGCATATGAATTTATCAACAGATATAAGCATATGAATTCATCAACAGAAATAAAAGAGGATTTTATTTGAATCCCAATAGAATGGGAAATAGAAACGTAGAAGAGGTCAAGACAGATTATGTAAACGAATTAATTCTTCACACAAATTCAAGATTAATTGTTTATGTTGATTGATTATAAGTTGACTAAAAGGTGAAATTTCTATCCTGAATAACTCAATGAATTTTTAATGAATTATATTTAGTCATATAATTTTCCTCTAAATCAATTATCAAGCTCCAAATTCAAACATGCTAGCGAAGAAAGAAAACGAAAAGATAAAAATATAGAACTAAAATTGAAAAAAAAAAGGAGTGAGTCTCCCTTAATCTATGCGTTGTCAATTTATAGCTGATTAATGATCCAATATTGGGTCTTATTTACAGGTCTTAAATAAGTACGAGATCCAATTAAGAATGTTATAGCATTAATCTCTCAAAATATTCAACAAATCTACCTTAATTTCAAAAAAAAAAAAAATGAAAATCCAAATCCAACAAATAATATGTAGCCTTAAATGTCAAGAATATACTTATCAGAAATTCCAGAAAATTAAAATCAATAAAATTATGAATATGCATATATTTTCTTTCTCTAATTGAATTTTTTTATAATTAATTTATTTTTCTTCTAATTTTCTAAACAAAGTAATGATTTCATTCTGAATTGAATGATTTCCTTTCATCCATATAAAACAAAACTTAAATACTAAAGTTTGTCCAAAAAATCAATAACTAAAAAACATAAACATTTATTATAACTGAAATTTATAAGTGTCACATGAGATTATTAATGTGTTAAGATAATGTTACCATGGTCTTATATTAATTTCTAATCTACTGTTCTTTCTAAAATTTGACACTCTATCACTTAAATCACTTAAATGGCGTAGACTCTTAAGTATCTCTCAAAATATACTCTTTAATTAAGATACGAAAGAAACTGGGTTATTTTTTTTTCTCGTGTCAATATTCTGATTTCAAATTCATTAAAATATCATAATTACTATCCATCATCACATTTAAGTTATTTCTCATATATCTATCACCATTGTATTCATAAATGATGTTTGTTTTAGATGATTAACCTATGACTCAAAATAGAGAGTTCAAATGTTATGAATAACATTAAAAAAATATATAAAATACTAAATTCAAAACAAATGATACTTTGAAGCACAACTAAATGTATTTTGAATATAAATTAGTAGAGAAGAGGTAAACACCTTATCTTCCAAAACAACATCCACTCACACCATGGAAGCCATAATCAAAATTAAAGAAAAAAAAAATACTTTTTTTTTTCTATAAGTGTCTACCAAGAAAATTGTATAATTTTTATTTTTTGAGAAGTTATATTTTTTCTTTTATGAACAATTAAGTCTCTGCATGTTAACTGCCTTTTAATATTCAATGGAATTAAGATCTGTTTAAATAAATTTATTTTTTGTAAGATTTAAAAATGTTTATGAAAAAATTATCCAAAATAGTGATTTAAATTGGACGTAACATTATCGTTGACCCGACACGGAATGCTAGACAAAAAAAAAAAAAAAAAAAAAAATTAGAATAAAAAAAAAAAAAAAAAAAAAACTTGACAAACTGATATATTAATATTTTAATTATGTTTATTTTATTTTAATTTAAAATACTAATATATTATTAATATAAATGACTAGATCAGAGAACTTTTTGCATAAAGAAGCACACACCCATAATTGTTTAGAAATATATTCTCTATCCCACCTCTCATGCTTTTCCTTTGTCCCTATCCTTGTGGGATCATGTCTCACGTGATATTGTAACTGACTTTTTCTCTACTTCCGATTCAGTATTTTTATACTCTCATTTTTTTTTTTACATTACAAAGTTGCAATATAAAAGAAAAATTATAAATATTTTTAACGATAGAATAACTTTTGTTTCAACGTGCTATTTGACAAACTTTTATTCATATTCACCAGTAAAATATTTTTTTTTATTTTCTTTAGTATTTGTAAACCAAAATCGGCTGATAATTGTTAAGTATCCAGTAAAACACATGTGATTTCAGTAAAGTTATAACAAAATTCATTTCAACCAAACAATGTATTATTTAATTCAGTTTTATTTCATAAGTTAATATTTAACTTTGTTTTTTTTTTCTTTTTAAGAAAAGTTATACTAAACACATTTTCAACTAATTGATAAAACTTCCCCTTTAAATTATAATTGGTTTGAGATTGAGCGGGAAATATATAAAGTAAACTAAAAGAAGTTATAAAAATTTGTAGTTTTTCTTAATAAAAAAAAGGTAGTAGGCTTGTTTCATTATGATTTCCAAACTAATTTGACACCTTAAAGTTCAACTATAAATAGAGATAACAAAATAAAAGAATACATTAAATTAATGATATTTAAGGAATAATAAAGATTTTTTTATAATTTTAAGAAAGAATAGACAAAATATTCATAGATAAAGTATTTAAGAAGGTTTTAATTACTAAATTATTGAAGTCTCATACTAAAACTCGTATAAAGAGAATAAAGATAAATGTAATGGCAATAAAACAATAAAAATAATAAAGATAAATGTGATAGACAATAATACTAACATATGTAACATTCTTTTCAAATAAGATGTTGTCATATATCTCTAAAAAAGTTTTATATATTTTTCTCAATCATTTTCTAGTTTGAGTTTAAGCTTAAACATAATACTTTTTTTAGAGTGTGTTAAAATCTAAATAAATTATTATAAGAAAAATATCGAGAGAAACAAAAAATTTAACCCTAATAAGAATACTTGTGCTAGAAATAACTAATAAAGTTACCAGACCATTTATTAATGAAAAAAACACTAAAAATATAATGAAGAAACCTATAAAAATAGTTAGATTATTAAATAAAAAATTAACAAAAAAATATATGGAAATCTTAGTATGGTTCAATTGAAGTACTAAATAATTTTAATCCATATCCACAATAAAAAAAATTACTATAACATAAATTTATAAAATTTCTCCTAATGAACTTTCAACTATAGATTGGTTCGTAATAGTTTATACGATATCTTGTTTATATAAAAAAATAACTATTAAAATTAACTTTTGTAAATCACATTAAAACAATTTGAGAGAAAAGGTGAACATCATTTCATGGACTGGACTTAAATATCAAATCATAGAAACTGTATGATAACAAATGAAAGAAGTTACAACTCATATTAAGTAGATAACTTTTGATGTTTTAAACACAAACCGACGAAGAAGACAAGCAATCGTGTGTCACGAGACTCTTTTAAACTATGAGACAATTTACTACATCAAACAATCTATAATACAAATATATGATACAAAAACTTTTAAACTATGAATATGTTTACTACATCAAACAATCTATGATACTTAACCAAATATTTTACTGAACAAATCTTCACAAATTTTAGTTAAATAATCAAAAGTAACAAAAAAAATACATAGAAAACAATAAAAAGTAACAAAAAATAAATAAAAAATTTAATGGTTTGATTGAAATGTTAATTAACTTCAATACATTTGTAATTAAAAATTCACCATAACATATATCAATACTTAACTATGGATTGGTTACAATAACTCATACATACTCTTATTTATAATACTCTAAACACATGTAGAAAAAAAGATAAATAAACTAGTTAAGTTAGATAATCTTATTTCATGAATATTTTACTGAATCAATATTCATAATTATTTTTCAATTATAAAAATAGGGTAACATTTTACAATATTATCAACTTGAGATAATCTATATTTATGTTTGTTTCATAATAAGTATTTATTTTCATCGCAATCATGTCTATATTTTAACATATTTTTAAGGTAAAAAATGATTAAAAAATACATAATTATACTTTTTTTTTATAATTTAACTATTTTGAATGATAGTAACTTTCAATAACTCGGTTGTTTTAAAATATCAATATTGATTGCTCCCACATGTATTTAAATTGATTTATATTTATATTATTATTTTTTATATTAAACGAGAATAACCACATTTTAATAAAGGTATTTATATGAACAACATATTCACTTTTATTTTGTTTTTTTAACGCCTGCAAATTAAATATTATTTCTTAAAATAGTCATAGTTAAAAATAGTCTTATATTAAATAAAAAAATTGTATTAAGAATGTACTTTATATTAGAAACTATTCTATATACTATACATTTTAATTGTAATATATTTACATACTTAAAGCTTTTTATTTATCGTAAATTTAGTTATATCGAATAAATAGTTACACGTACATTGCACACGTTAAAATAAAAAGAATGATATATCCTTTTTATTTTATAAACGAATATTTTGATAAACTTGCATTTTTTTATAGTATTTACTTCAAAATTTATCTTTATTAATGATCTATCATCAAAATATCACAAGTTATTTTGTACATTTTCAGTAAATTGAACAATATAAACACTTTAAATGATTAAGATAATTTATTTTTCTCTTATGGTAGTCTAAGATTGTTTTTATATAGAGACTTATGTTTTTACATACAAACCTATATCCATATAACACAAATAAACCATTGTTATAGAGACTTACACCCTTGCATATGTACTATTTACTTTATTGATTTAAGTATCAAAGTGCAATTTCAACAAGCTTCTAAGTATAAGTTATAATTTGCATTCGAGTTTTAACTGAACACAAATCAGCAATTTTATTAAAAACTTATCGTTACCAGCAAAGTTTGTTATCTACGATTTTATAATCAAACTTTTCTAACGTTCAACTTTTTATTATGTAAAATGAAAAAAAAAAAAGAAAACTCACTCAATCTATTATTTGACATAAACAATCTAAAATGAGATTTGAGAAATTGTATATTTAAAGCTTTGTGTTTGAGCTTATTATTGCAAATAACATTCAGAATCAAAACCATTTTTAATGGAGTATCAAATTTCTGTACACAGGTGTGGAATTTTTCAAAAATAAAAAAGTTTAATATAATTTTAACGTAATTTCATTTTCCAAAAGTATTTAACTGAGCTTTTGTTAAAGAATAAAATTAATCTAAAACAATGATTCGTAATGTTATTTAATGATCTTTTTCATATATTGTCTATGGTGGAATTCTAAATCTAGTTAATCAATCACTTAAAAAAATATTTAAAGTATTATATTTAAGCTTTATTTTATTATTTATTAATTTTTTATCATCAAGGTTAGACGGTTTTAAGATATGCACGTATCATTAACATAACGGTTTTAAGATATGCACGTATTATTAATATAAAATTATTTTGATTGTAATCAATAAACAAATAAATAATATCAAGATATTGTCTCTCTGGCTTTTGTTCTTTAACACGTGTTTTATGTAGATTGTTATTTGTGGTTAAAAGGTGATTTTGATTTCTTTATTTATTTTTTAAATCTGAAATTTGATTTCATATATCAAAATAGTATATTCTGTAAGAACAAACTATTGGCTGAAATGGTATTTAATGATGAATATAAAGTTGATGATATAAATTAAAAATCAACTGTTTAATCATTTATTGTATAAGAAAATTACAATTTTGTAATGTTTTAAATCTTTTCACGTATTTTTTAAATTTATGAGAAAAATGAACTTGTTATTTCATTTCACCGTCCTCGTATTAAGATTAGCTAAAATTAATTAATATTTTTTCTTAAATCTCTGATTTTTTTTTATTTTTGAATTTTGTATGTATGAGTTGATAATAATGATTGTATATATAGTTTAATAGGTAAATTGATGTATTTGATTATTAAGTCAGGTTACTTGAAAGTAAGTTTAAATTTTCATGATATTTTCTTGACAACATGGTTAGCTTTAAGAACATAATTTTTGGCTAAAATGAAATTAATTGAATTTTAACTATAATTGGTGTGAAATTGCAAGTTCTAAGTACATACATACAGATATCTCTATGATTTGATGTGATATAAATATATTTGAGTAATAACAAATTTTGAAGAAAATAAAGTATATAATTATTGAGTTTTGTGTTGATTATTGAATTATGATAATTGAAGTGTTTTTGATTTAGTTAATGGATTTAAAACTTAATTTATGCATAATGTGAATATTTAAACTGATCTCAGCAAATGTTACTTGATCCTGGTCTAAAATGTGATTTTACATTACAAATAGAATAGAATATATTGCGTTTTATACGTAAATAAATTATATTGAGTTCATTTGAATGTATTTTATTTTTAGTAAAGTATTGATAAAAAACTATTTGAAAATATTTTAAGTTTTTGACTAAATTAACTTTGTTGTTTAATTGTTCAGTTAATTCAGCTATGATTTATGATTTGAACAATAAAAATGTATAATTATATTTCTCAAGATGTGCATTGCTCAAACCAGTAAAATTTTGTTCATGTTGAACTTTATCACTACCAACATTTGCGGATCAGTAGACATATACAAGTCAAGTGTAAGTCTTTTTTTAAGACTTTTTCAGCACATGCATTCCTTTAAGCTCTGCTCATAAATATGATAACGTGGTTTTTTTAGTATGTACATATATATTCATATTCTTTTTTTAAACTTTCATTGAGACTATAAATATGTATATGAATAAGAATATTTGATATATTTTTTAATGAGAATATCAAATAAAATCAAAGATTTATAATATACTTAAGTTATCAATTAATTTTTATAGTTTTTGGGGTGATAATTTATTATATGAGAAATATGAGAATACACGTTGTGAAATCACATAATATCGCATAATTTTGTTTTATTAAAAAAAAGTATTTTTTCATATAATTTTGTACAACTTATAGATATTTTAGGTACCAATATAAAAATGGTAAGTAATTATTGAGAGTCATATGCTGAATAGTACAATTATATGGAATAATAAGATGATAGGCATTCATTTTTTTTTCAAATTTCAAATTAATTTTTGTTTTTAAAATTAAGTTATTGACGGTAAACATATTAGGATTATTTTCCATTTGACATACTTTCTTTAATGTCCGACTAAAATAATTTATTTGTTTAACATAATTAGAACTATCTGAACACTAACATTAAGGCAATTACATTTTTTTATTTTTGCGATTAGAAATCAAGCGGAACAGAATATTTAGACAACTGTTGGACTAAAATAAGCTGTTTTAAATATTTGTAAAAACTAATTATTTTTAACAAATTTATATTTTGTCCTAAACTTCTCCTTAATTATCTGCGTCTACTTTTAAGTATGTTTTAATCTTACATTTTATTTAAAAATTGGACACCATAATAATTTTTTTTCATTATATCTGTTAATTTTGTGGTGCAAGGAATATAATAGTACATACTCTCTGGTAAGTGGTGTGGGGTTGGATGAAACGACGACGTGGTGAGGGGTGGAGTGCACGCGCCACACTGCGACAGTGCCACGGAAGAGCATGGCTAGTTCAGTTCTGTTGGACGAAGAAAGTGACTACCATAAAATAAATTCTTTTAATTTTAATATAAAGAAAAGGCAAAGAAAGTTACATATAAAAGCCTCATTCTATTCTGTCCCTTTATTCTTCAATTTTTTTTTTTTCTTTCTTCTTCTCTTACCATTTCGCAGGCTTAGGGTTTTCCGGCCACAACCGTCTTTCGTATTACCTCAGAATCTCTCTGTGTCCGTTGATTGCACTCCTCCGAAATCTCACTCAACGCCTTGTTAGAAAACTGTGCAATTTCTTTATCTGCAATTTCTAGGGTTTCAAATTGTGGAGCAGATTCGTTCCACCAACAAAGATTCGATCCATGGTAAGGATGATGAAAGCGTGATTGACGCTCGGTGGCGAGCGAGTTGATAGACTGCGGGTTGGTTGGATTTTGTATGGAAACACGGAGCCGGAAGCGGGCGGAGGCTTCCTCAGCTGCCCCTTCATCCCCTTCCTCTGGTCCCACCACCCGTTCCAGCAAGCGTGCGCGTCTCTCTTCTTCTTCCTCTGCTTCTGCCGCCGCCACTACCACCGCATCTCTTTCTTCTGTCAACACTCGCTCCCGTGCATCCAGAGCTAAGGAACAACCCTTACCTCCCAAGAATCCTCCTCCCATGGACTCTGCCAATGAATCATCTGGTTCTCGACGTGATCGCCGCAGCAAGGACAACTCCGACAAGCGTAAGGAGAAAGAACACGATGTTAGGATTAGGGATAGAGATGCTGACAGAGGGTTGTCATTGAACATGGATGGTGGCGCGGAAGATGATGATAATGACAGTGAAGGTGGTGTGGGGATTTTGCATCAAAATCTGACCTCTGCGAGTAGTGCACTTCAGGGGCTGCTGCGGAAGCTTGGGGCTGGGTTGGATGATCTTCTCCCATCCTCGGCCATGGGTTCTGCATCTTCCTCTCACCAGAACGGGAGGCTGAAAAAGATCCTTTTTGGGTTGCGAGCGGACGGCGAAGAAGGGCGGCAGGTTGAAGCGCTGACGCAACTCTGTGAAATGCTTTCGATTGGGACTGAAGAATCTCTTAGTACATTCTCGGTTGATTCGTTTGTTCCTGTGCTTGTGGGTTTGTTGAATCACGAGAACAATCCCGACATCATGCTTCTTGCCGCTAGAGCATTAACCCATCTATGTGACGTGCTACCTTCATCTTGTGCTGCGGTTGTTCACTATGGCGCAGTTTCAATCTTCTGTGCGAGGTTGCTCACCATAGAATACATGGACTTGGCTGAGCAGGTTGTTCCTTAGTTCATGACTGTTGTGGGACTTAAAAACTAGTAAAACAAATATTATATGCTTCGATGTTGAAATCTGGTGCTGCGTAATTGTTTTTAAAATTATAGTTTACAATCTCCCTGGACCATTTTCAGTTGGAGAAGATTTTTTTTTATCGGCAACATAGCATTTTGAAAATGAAATTCAGATAGTTTGATTACTGTGTTTGATGGCATGAACAGTCCCTTCAAGCTCTGAAGAAGATATCTCAGGAGCATCCCACTGCATGCCTACGAGCAGGTGCTCTTATGGCCGTGCTTTCTTATTTGGACTTCTTTTCTACTGGAGTTCAGGTAAATTTAGTGGATGATTATAGTTTTGTCCTTTCGGACTGTCATAATTCATTTGGCCACAGGTGCCTTAAGTGAGCAAGTCTAAGTTGACATTATTCTTTGTTTCAGCGGGTTGCATTGTCTACTGCTGCAAATATGTGCAAGAAACTTCCTTCAGATGCATCTGATTTTGTGATGGAAGCTGTTCCTCTTCTGACAAATCTTCTTCATTATCATGACGCCAAGGTAAGGTCATGTTTTGTTGTCAGTATTGTCACGTAATGGAATCTGTATTTTCTATTTTGTGTCCATAAAATTTGCCTTTCACCTTTCAAGGAAGTTTACTCGAGAGTTGGAAAATTTTGATCATTATATTCTGTAGTATAAATTATTTATATATACCTTCACCTTTTGCATGATCAATTTTTGTAGGTTCTAGAGCACGCCTCTGTTTGTTTGACTCGAATAGCTGAAGCATTTGCGTCATCTCCTGACAAATTAGATGAATTGTGCAACCATGGACTGGTAACACAAGCAGCCTCCCTCATCTCTAACAGCAGTTCTGGAGGTGGTCAGGCTTCTCTCAGCACACCAACATATACCGTAAGTGTAATTTTTGCTTCAAGTCTTTGATGCATTTTGGCTGCAGTTTTTGGTCCTTGACTTGGGTATATGCAGGGTTTAATCCGACTTCTTTCAACTTGTGCGAGTGGATCCCCTCTCGGAGCTAAAACTTTACTACTACTCGGAATTAGTGGTATTCTTAAGGATATTCTATCTGGTTCTGGAGTTTCTTCTAATGCCTCTGTTTCTCCTGCATTAAGTAGGCCCCCGGAGCAGGTATGGTTTAACTTCAGAACTCTTCTTTTGGTCATTCACGTGTAGTTTTATCTCGTAATGGTTCATTTATCAGACTCTGACCTGATCTTAATGCACCATTATTTAGAGCCTTGATATTTCCAGTTCTGTTTCATTTCTGAAGAGATGAAAGTATTTTAATTATTTGTTCTAATATATAGATATTTGAGATTGTAAACCTGGCAAATGAGCTACTTCCCCCATTGCCACAAGGAACAATTTCTCTCCCTATCATCTCCAATATGTTCTTGAAAGGGCCCATTGTAAGGAAGTCTCCCGCTGGTAGCTCTGGGAAACAAGAAGATTCAAATGGAACTGCTCCTGAGATATCAGCCCGTGAGAAACTATTAAATGACCAGCCTGAACTACTTAAGCAATTTGCTATGGATCTTCTCCCAGTTTTAATACAGGTTGACATTTGTTGCACTGATCAATTGCTTAAATTCGCTTCATAGATTTGTTAAATTGAAAACTAGTTCTGATAAATTGCTCCATTGCTTTCTTATTTGTCTTTTGGTTTAATCGATTGTATTGGCTTGCCTTTATACAGATATATGGTTCTAGTGTCAATGGTCCTGTTCGGCATAAATGTCTTTCTGTCATTGGAAAATTGATGTATTTCAGCACGGCAGAGATGATCCAGTCTTTGTTGAGTGTGACCAATATATCAAGGTATGTAGAAATTTAATGGGGTTGATACTACTTGATGTCCTAACTGATTTTATGTGTTCAAAGTATTTATGCATTTTGATTGTGTAGTTTCTTAGCTGGGGTCCTAGCATGGAAAGATCCACATGTGTTGGTTCCTGCCTTGAAAATTGCGGAAATTCTTATGGAAAAGCTCCCTGCGACATTCTCCAAGATGTTCATTAGAGAAGGTGTTGTACATGCAGTGGACCAACTTATTTTACCCGGAACTTCAACCAATATCTCTACTCAGGCATCTTCTGCTGAGAAGGATAATGATTCTATATCTGGAGCATCATCTCGCTCTAGGCGTTATCGGCGACGCAGTGGAAGTTCCAATCCTGATGGAAATCCTTTGGACGATTTGAAGGCTCCTGTTTCAGTAAATGTTGGTTCGCCTCCAAGTTCTGTGGATATTCCAACAGTAAATTCCAGTATTCGTTTGTCTGTTAGTGCAGCTGCAAAAGCTTTTAAAGATAAGTACTTTCCTTCGGATCCTGGGGCTTCTGAAGTGGGTATTACTGATGATCTTTTGAATCTGAAAAATCTTTGCATGAAGTTAAATACTGGTGCGGATGAACAAAGGACCAATGGAAAGGGGAAATCTAAATCTTCTTCTGGATTTGTTCTGGAAGAGTATTTAATCGGGGTCATAGCTGACATGTTAAAGGAACTTGGCAAAGGTGATGGTGTATCTACTTTTGAATTTATTGGTAGTGGTGTCGTTGCAGCTTTGTTGAATTACTTTTCTTGTGGGTACTTCTCTAAAGATAAATCCTTAGAAACTCACCTTCCAAACCTTCGCCAACAAGCACTTACAAGGTTTAAGTTATTTGTAGCTGTTGCTCTACCTTCCTCAACTGAGGTTGGGACTGTGGCTCCTATGACCGTCTTGGTCCAGAAGCTTCAAAATGCCTTGTCCTCCTTGGAGCGTTTCCCTGTTGTGCTGAGTCATTCATCCAGGTCATCTAGTGGGAGTGCACGCCTCTCCTCTGGACTAAGTGCATTATCTCATCCCTTCAAGTTGCGGCTTTGTCGAGCTCAGGGTGAGAAATCACTTAGGGATTATTCATCAAATGTTGTATTGGTTGATCCGTTAGCAAGTTTAGCAGCCATTGAGGAATTTCTTTGGTCTCGTATCCAACGAAGTGAATCGGGTCAGAAGTCCACTGTACCTGCTGGTCATTCTGAATCAGGGACAACTCCTGCAGGAGCTGGTGTATCCTCTCCTTCCACTACCCGTCGTCATTCTACTAGATCCAGATCATCTGTGAATATAGGTGACACATCTAGAAAAGAAGTACCTCAAGATAAAAGCACTAGCTCTTCTAAGGGTAAGGGAAAAGCTGTATTAAAGCCTGCGCAAGAGGAATCAAGAGGTCCTCAAACCAGGAACGCTACCCGCAGAAGAGCTGCTCTCGATAAAGATGCTCAAGCAAAGCCTGTAAACGGTGACTCTACTTCTGAGGTACAATGATGGAAACTGCTTTAGAAATGAGTTCTGCATTACTCAAATAACTCTTTCAGAAAACAATACTGTATTAAACTGTAGAATGGTAGCTATGCATAGAAAATAACTGCTGGTAGTTATGTGTTAGGAATGTAGGAGTATACATCTGATAGTATGTTGTGTAATTAGGCGATGAGAAGTAATGTTTATTTTGTGGATATAGAATACTTTCTGTTGGGGATTTCTGTCTATGGGACAGCAATTGTATTGCTGATTCTGTATGTGATAGGAGACTTTTGTTTCTGATACAGCAAGTGTATTGCTGTATTTGTGTTATCGGAGACTTGTCTCTGGGATAGAACGTGTATTGATGTTTGTGTGATTTCTGTGTTACACATTATATTTGCTACTCTATGAATTGGTGTTATATCATATACTGTGAAATCCTTGTTAGAGTATGCAATGCTTCACTTTTTTTCATCTGTCAATTTATAACTTACAATTATTAAGTTTTTGTTGGATGGTTTTCTTTTTTTTTTCCTCTTCAGTTCCTTCTGGCTATGTATGACCTGACTATGGATTTTGCTGTCTTCATTTTGGCTTATAAAGTGAAATATAAGGAGAATGCTTAATAGTGCCAATATAAGATGCAAAGGTGCTATATTGCATACCAAGCTTTAAAGACATTTGAAATTTCTCTGGATATCTGTAATTGTGCACACTTTATTTGTTGTCTTTAGATCCTTAAAATGTTTTACCTCTGCCAATTAGTTTTATAAATAGTTTTGATTATAATTATTTAAGATATCATCTCTTACCTGAGGAAAACTGCCTATTTGTTCTTTTTAATTTTGCACCATTGATTTCTTTACGTACAGTTCAGTTGTACATTAAAATTATGTTGTTGTAAGATTCCCTGCCAACTTGTCGGAGTTACTAAAAGAGTGAGATAGGGTTTGCATTCATGCTATGCTAAGCTTTGGTCTAAATCATGAACCTAATTCAAGTATCCTGAAGTATCTAAACATTAGTCAGTTCCCCACCTCCCCCAATTTTTTTGCCGTTCTATTGACATTTTCAAATACATTTCAGGATGAAGATTTGGATATATCTCCTGTTGAGATTGATGAGGCATTGGTGATTGAAGATGATGATATTTCTGATGATGAAGATGATGACAATGAAGATGTATGTTATCTACTGTTATTTGGCTAAGATTTTTTTCCTTCCTTAGTTATGAGTATCTTGTTGAAGTTCATTGGTTACTCTGCTACTGCCATTTTTTTGCTTTCTGACACCATTCATTTTTTTCTTACATGTTCAACATTGCTTTTGATACGTTGAAATCTCTGTGCATCTTTGTTCTTACTACCAGCGCTGGTGTCTTCTATGTTGTTTGCAATATTTTCAAACTGAAATGCTGCTCTCTTTCTATCATTTTGTTTTTCATTTTTTTTTCCGTGGATACAATGGTGGGAATGAAGATTGTTGAGTTTATGACCTTGTGTAAACTGTCCGAGGCACTCACGATTAACTCTATCCTAGTTCTTTTTATTTGCAATTTTATAATTTTAGCTCTCGTCATTACATTTTATTATTGTAAGTATTGCTTGAAATTGTGTGTTGTGTACACACGATATTCTTATTTATTTGGAATAAAATGAATATTTAATAATGGGAATATTAGATAAGATATTTCCCTGTCAAATCAAGTCATGTCATATCTCTAACATAATCAAATCATATATCTGACAATTATCAAGATTGAATGTTAAAATTAAATTCAGTTATATATTTTTAGTTTTTACATATTTTGTGCTTGTTTTAATTTTTCTTATTGCAGGTTCTGAGGGATGATTCTCTTCCGTTGGTGTGCTCTCCTGACAAAGTACATGATGTTAAATTGGGAGACTTGGCTGAGGAGAGTACTATAGCTCCTGCAACAAGTGATGGCCAGGCTAATGCTGCATCAGGTTCTAGCAGCAAAGCTGGTACAGTGAGGGGATCAGACTCTGCTGATTTTAGGAGTGGCTATACTTCAAGTTCAAGAGGTGCAATGTCATTTGCTGCCGCTGCCATGGCTGGACTTGGATCTGCCAATAACAGAGGTATCAGGGGTGGAAGAGACCGACTAGGTCGTCCATTGTTTGGTAGTTCTAATGATCCTCCAAAGTTGATCTTTACTGCCGGTGGGAAGCAGCTTAATAGGCATTTGACAATATATCAGGCAATTCAAAGACAGCTCGTGCATGATGAAGATGATGACGAGAGATTTGCTGGCAGTAATGACTATGTATCCAGTGATGGAAGCAGGTTGTGGGGTGATATATATACTATAACTTATCAGAGGTCAGAGAACCAAACAGATAGAGCTACCCCTGGAGGTTCAAGCACTAATGTATCAAAATCTGGCAAATCTGGGTCTGCATCAAATTCTGGATCTGAAGCGAAGCTACATCAAACATCTGTATTAGATAGCATCTTGCAGGGTGAATTGCCCTGTGAATTGGAGAAATCTAATCCTACATACAATATATTGGCATTATTGCGGGTGCTAGAGGGTTTGAACCAACTTGCGTCTCGATTGAGGGCCCAAGCGGTTACTGATAACTTTGCAGAGGGAAAAATTTTGGATTTAGATGAGCTAAGTGTTACCAGTGGTGCTAGGGTTCCTGCAGAGGAATTTATAAGCGGTAAACTTACTCCGAAATTAGCTAGGCAAATACAAGATGCCCTTGCCTTATGCAGTGGGAGTCTTCCTTCATGGTGTTACCAGCTAACTAAAGCATGCCCTTTCTTGTTTCCTTTCGAGACCCGGAGACAGTACTTCTATTCAACTGCCTTTGGGTTATCTCGTGCACTGTATCGCCTTCAGCAGCAGCAGGGTGCTGATGGTCATGGATCAACAAATGAAAGAGAGATCAGGGTTGGGAGATTGCAGCGTCAAAAGGTTCGTGTATCTCGAAATCGCATATTGGATTCCGCTGCCAAAGTGATGGAGTTGTATTCTAGTCAAAAGGCTGTACTTGAAGTAGAATATTTTGGTGAAGTTGGCACTGGTCTGGGTCCCACCTTGGAGTTCTACACACTTCTCAGTCATGACTTACAAAGAGTTGCACTTCGAATGTGGAGATCAGGTTCTTCAGATAAATATCCAATGGAAATTGATGGAAATGAAAGGAAAATGAAAAGTAGTGAAGGCTCTTTTGCTGGAGACGGAGAACTTGTTCGAGCTCCTCTTGGGCTGTTTCCTCGACCCTGGCCTGCAAATGCTGATGCATCAGAGGGTACCCAATTTTATAAAGTTATTGAATATTTCCGGCTATTGGGTCGTGTAATTGCTAAAGCCCTCCAAGATGGACGCCTATTGGATTTACCACTGTCAGCGGCATTTTACAAGCTTGTTCTTGGTCAAGTAAGTTGTGGAATGTTGATGTCTTGTTAGTTGTCTAATTTCATGTGTATACTTGATCTTTAGGATGATTTGTAGTTTGTATATATTAAGCCTTTGATATATTGCAGGAGCTTGATTTGCATGACATTCTTGTCATTGATGCCGAGCTTGGGAAAACTTTGCTAGAGTTAAATGCCCTTGTTTGCCGGAAACGTTATATCGAATCTTTTGGTGGTTGCCATACTGATACAATTGGTAATGTACATTTTCGTGGGGCTCGAATTGAAGATCTCTGTCTTGACTTTACACTTCCTGGTTATCCAGAATACATCTTGAAACCTGGAGATGAAATTGTATGTATTCAGTCTGTCTCTTTTTCATTTTTTTTTGGTACGGTTCTGATTCTCTGTTATGAAAATTTCTCTGAACCTACTGTCTAACTTTCAGGTTGACATCAATAATCTAGAGGAGTACATATCGCTGGTGGTCGAGGCAACTGTTAAGACTGGAATCATGCGTCAGATGGAAGCATTTAGAGCAGGGTTCAATCAGGTATAATTGCTGATTTTAGTTATTTCTTTAAATTTGACCATGCACCTTGTTTAAGTATGCTGAGCTCTTATCTAGTATGTAATGTATTTGTTATAAATGTGAAAAGGAACTTCTGCAATTTCATTGTTGTCTGTCTCTTATTATACGTGGTCCATTCTTTTTCCTGTTCCTTTCCTTGTTTCTCCAGAACAATTTGATTTGAAAGTAAACTTGACTGGTGTTTAATTTGGTATTGAACATTAATCTTATATTTTTATGTTTAGATTCTAAGGTATTTTTTCTAGTGAAAATTACTACTTTTGTTTGTCCTGGCCTTTTCCTTAAGTTTCCTACCTGCCTTGTGTCCTGATAGGAACTTGGGTATTATGGGGTGCCCAAGACTGACATTCAGTAGTATGGGATGCTTGGTGGAGTATAGTGTTTGGTTCTCCCCCTTAACAGCTAGCTTTTTGAGGGTGGGTTCCCCAAGTGCTTGGGTACTTATCAATTGGTATCAGAGATAATTGTTGGTGTCTCGGAAAGGGCTACCTGTGAAGGGTTTTGAAGGGTGAGGGGTTCTGACCAACAAGAGATTTGGGTAAAGTGTCACCGAGAGAAGTTACATAGGGTGAAAGCTGCTTGACTCCCGTAAAAAGCTATGATAGGAACTTGGATATTATGGGGTGCCAAAGTCCCACAATTAAGGAGTCTGAGATGTTCAGTGGAGTATTAAGTGTTTGGTTCTCCCCCCTTAATAGTTAGCTTTTGAGGGTGGATTCCCGAAGTGTCTGGGTACTTATCATGCCCCCCTTACCTTTCATATCAATAAAGGAAGATTGAAAATAAACGTATATGCTAAGTTATTCAATTTCAAAATTTGACTAGTGAAATTAGCTGCTAGCTCCTCATGTGTGTGAGAGATGGGCTGAACAATAGTTGGAACATGAAAAAACCGGTTGGATAGTGTATTCATATACTTAATTTGAAAAACTAAACATTTGTCCCTTTCTCTCTTGTGCTTGTCAATTCAGGTTTTTGAAATCTCATCTTTGCAAATTTTTACTCCCCAAGAACTGGATTACTTGCTCTGTGGCCGTAGAGAATTGTGGAAGGTATTTCTATTTACTCAAATGTATTGCTGCTTCGTACAAAAATATTTGAAACGTTACCATGGTCATTATACTCATAAATTTCTTTGTTTTCTGCAGACCGAGACGCTTGCTGATCATATAAAATTTGACCATGGTTATACTGCCAAGAGCCCAGCCATAGTTAATGTATGATTCTGGTTCCTGTAGAAGGACAATTGTGTTGTTGAAAAAATTTAGGGTTGTTATATTTGAAGCTCATTCTGTATGATGCTATTTTCAGTTACTAGAAATCATGGGAGAATTCACACCAGAACAGCAGCGGGCCTTCTGTCAATTTGTTACTGGTGCACCTAGACTGCCACCTGGTGGACTGGCAGTTCTAAATCCAAAACTAACAATTGTGAGAAAGGTATTAGAAAAATAAATTTTGATAACTTGCAACCTGTTTGCTAGTTCATTAATCATGCTTTATTTTTATTTTGTACTTGAAATCTTGAATGTTAAAAGTGTCTTTATTATGTGAGGTGGGGATGATCCTCTGTGCTTTTTGAAATCTGGTCATTACCAGTGTTACTGCAGTTCTTTCTGAAGTAACATGATGTGTGGGGAATCTGGATTTTCTCTGACAGAATAGATGTAACATGATGAACGGAAGATTTACTGTGTACAGTGAAATTAAAGAACAGAATAGATGTAACATGATGAGAAGAAAGAAGATTTACTGTGTACACTGAAATTAAAGAAATGAATACACTGCTTTAGTTTTCCTCTTTAAGCAGGGAGGGGGGCTATACAAAATACAATGCTGATAAGTGATTACATTTACATGTCTTGGTGCAGCTTTCAGCAAGTGCAACTAATGCTTCATCTAATGGGAACGGGCCTTCAGAATCAGCGGATGATGACTTGCCTAGTGTGATGACGTGTGCAAATTACCTGAAACTTCCTCCTTATTCTAGCAAGGTAGAACACTGCAAAGCATTGTTGATTTTATGATCATGCATGTCAAAGCATCTCTCGATTCTAATATTTGATTTCCATTTTAAAACAGGAAATTATGTACAAGAAGCTACTCTATGCAATCAGTGAAGGCCAGGGATCCTTTGATTTATCATGACCTTCCGGAACTAACCTACCCGACCCTGCATGTTAATACGATGAATCAGGGTTTAATCTCGAGGCTTAATTATTTTTTGGTTGCGTGCACTTTCCTCCTTGCTTCTCAAATAATAGCTTCAGTTGGATCACGTACGTCAAAGGTGGGCATGGTTTAGGTGAGTTTACCATTGTGAAACCTTACGGTTGATTCTTTATATATTACCAGATCAATCATATTCTTAACTGCAGCATCTGCAGAATTTGTTGATTATTTTAAGCAATTTAACCGAGAGTCTCTTATCGTTTTGTTGATAATCTAATTCGTGTGAATTCCTTGATTACTGGCAGTTGAATTGGATTGCCTCATTTTCAAGGTGTAAAGGGATTTGCGGAGCTCATTTTAGCTGTCACAACATGTAAATAGAATAGGAATGTTGAGTAACTACCCTCCTAAATTTTTCATCATTCTGTTTTCAAGGCAAATTATTGGCAGTTAGTTATATACATGTATGGAAGATGGTAAAAGTAATAGAAATATCAAATACTATGGTTTATGATTTCACCTTTTCCCGTTAAATCTCTAGTTCAGAGCATCATAGTGCTAAAATACCAATGATTCTAAGCTTGTTTGATATGATTGTCCCAAAAAAATGGCTTTCTTACAATATATATCAGGTACTAGCCTGTAGCTACGTTATTATGCGTAGGGTGAGTTTCAAAGCACTTTCAAGAAAGGTAACAAAGCGACCATTTTTGCAAAAGAATGTGGGAAACATCTCAACGTTAATACAAATAAGAACGAATTCTATTCCATATCGGGTTTGCGTACTGAGATTGTGTTTATTTGGAGACTGTAGAATCGTTTTTGTTGCATTTGAAATTGCTAGATAGTAGCCCGTACTAAATGCTTGATAACAACCACTCCGGGGTCAATTCTATCTTAAAATGTATTTTTTATTGTGGAATCTGGAATATAAATTTTATAATTTTTTTAATCTGAAATATAAATTTTAATCTGATAAGGATCTGAGTTACAAGAAGAAAAAGATAGAGAGTACTTTTACTTGTAGTGTGCAGGAAGAAAGTATAAGAGTGGGTGTAGGAAGAATTTGGCTAAATTTTGACGGTTTGTACTGCATCTAAAATTTCAACTTAATTCTTAGCATTGAACATACACACTCACAGAATACGACGAAAGGTTCATAATTTCTGAAGTCGTTGATATAAGCTGTGATCAGATCAATAGTCATTAGGATTGTACAGGCAGCGACGAACAAACTTAGATTCAAGATTCATCATTATCATATCTTATTATATTTCGTAAGGTAAAAAGAGTCTTTTAACTACTTTCGGAGCCTTTTTTTTTATTTTCTAAATTCAGCATATTGTAACATAATAACATCAACAACAAATATATTTATATATATATTATTGAATTTAAATTGTGTTTGAATTAATTTACTTGTTTTTAATTATTTTAGTTTTCAGTTTCCGTACAATCAGTTCATTAAAAATAATTAATTCCTGGAGTGATATATGTAAGTATAATACAGCTGACACTTTAAATTTGATGGTGTACTGATATAAATTCTTTTCCTATGATCCAAATATATTGGATTTATCCTTATAAAAACCAAACTTCGAAGTTATTGTGCAAAGAAATTACATTGAACTAATTTATAATTTGATTTCTAAAATAGGTAATTTTATATATATTTCAAAAGTTATCCCATAATGTCTGCTTAACGAGGTTTAAGATGATTTACAAAAGGATTTTAAAAAAAAATGTCACTGAACTGAAACTTTGAAAGATTAAATAACACAACTTGTAACTTTTAAGGATCATGATTGTCATGATTGTTGCGTTTATTTTTATTTTTTTTGCATCAAACATAATAACTACTTAAAAATAAAGACTGGGTATTAAACTTATATAAATTCATTAGATTTTTTTTTTCTATTACGGGATAATTTATGGTTTATTTGATTCAACAATGGTTCTTAAAGACACAAAAATAAAAATTTACATTGCCTGTCTGCAAGATAAAAGTATTCATAATAATAATTTAACCTGAATTTTATATACTACTCCTGGCTTACTTTAAAAAGAATTATGAATAAAAAGTTAAAAACAAAATACTTCTTTAAATTGGTTTTGCCACTATTTTTTCCACTGTAACATAGTCTTAGCTGATTACTTAACAGACTAATTTGTTTACACAAGTCATTTGTACTAGTCGTTTTGGGTTAATTGTGAAGTCCAATTTAAGGAGTTATGCAACGCCATTATTTTTATTTTATTTTATTTTTTTTATCAGCTGCAACGCCCTTATGTTATTCACGTGGAGAATTTGATAATGATGATTGGTATACACCCAGTGAAATTTTAATGTTTAAAAATTGTTGAGTTTCTAATTAACTTTTAGGAGTTTAGTTTAAAATGGGTCACGCAGCACTTGACATTTCCTGGTTCAATTTTTTTGTGTGACATAGCGTTAATCAATAAAGTAAACTGCAATTCGTCTAAACTTGCCAGTTAATAGTTCTTACATAAAATTATTGCATTTTTGTTGCTTCAATCAACTTAGAAACGATAGTTGTACATCTAATATGATAAAATATTTGTACTGCATGAACATGTAAGAATACCTCACAAAATGAAAACGTAAGAATATTGGAAAAAACTTAATCTTATCGAACTTGTACTTAGATGTTTTTCTACATTTTTAATGTAATCAGAACAAACAAAATGCTGCTGGTTAAGTAAAGACACTGATTTGAGGTGTCTGTCACTTTCTACAAAACAAAACAAAACTAACGGAAATCTGAGCTTATGGAGTGACTTCAGCAATCAAACAACTAACGCAAACTCAGTTCTACCTCTCCTAGTGAGAGGTTTCTAGAAATCACACTTCACTTGGATTGCAAGTGTCTTCATCACATCAGGGCAACCATCTTTGCCCTTGGTGAAGGCTCCCTTGTCAATTGGAACCGTGCATGTCTGTTTTCCCAAGCAATACTGCACAAAGTCACACAAACAAAAACCAAAAGATTGAGCTTCATGCAGTTAAAAACACAGTTAGTTGGTAATTGTGTATTTTGCAAAGAAAGAAATGAGTGGTTTGCCTGTTCAACAATCTGCTTGGTGGAAGGTGCATCACATTTTCCCATAACAAAGGCTCCACAGACACCAGTAGGATCACCAAAGCTTGCAAACTCCACGGCCTTAATGGTTTTGTGGTTTGGACATTTGACTAAAGCTGCTGGCGCTGGATTTTCCACAACAGCCTGGAACTTGCCACCCTTAGATGCCCATGACTTGATGTTGGCGGGGTGATTCTCTGTGATCATACTGCATACTGTATCTCTGTCAGCAGTTTGGATCTCAATCTTTGTTGGGTCTGCTTTCTCTTCCTCAAATATAACAAGCAAGTTGTCTTTTGGATTCAGGAAAGTTCTTGGGATGTGGTACCTGATGCAACACAAGTAGCAAATTTTAGATGGCCAAAACAAAAGTGAAAACAAGGATAATGAATAACTTTGAGTTGGGTTTAGGGTTTAGGTTATCAGTGTTGATTTACTTACTCTGACTGAGTAGGACTTCCAAGGGGAGAGAGGAAGCTCATCCAGTGACGACCAATGCTTTTACCATTGATCCAAATCATTCCCTTTCCCATACCACTCATCTTTATGGCAACAGGATCCCTTCCCTCTGGGGTTGCAAAATTTGTCTGTGAAAAAAAGTTCAAACTTGTTTGATTTGATTGAGTCACCTAAAGAAAAGTTGCAAAATTTTAATCCAGTAACCTTTACCTTGTACCACGAGATAGGCTGTCCAGATCCCTTGAACTCTTTCCATTCTACTTTCTTTGATCCTTTCTCAGTGAAAATGGCATTCTCCTCACCTTCGATACCAACCTGCAAAACAGCACCAATTCAGTTCTACAATCTCACCTGTTCAACTGTGATTTAAACAGATTGGTTAATTAATTAATTAATTAATTAATACCTTAGTACCCCAACCATTAGCACTCAGATCAATTTTTCCAGAGTTTAGACCAAGGATAAGTATAGACTTGGGTCCAGCATACCTGTGCTCCATGTATGCTCCACTGTCCTGTATATTAAAGGGATAATTGAATACAATGATTATCCTCCTTGAAACAAACAAGTGGTGAAAATAGGGGAGAAGGAAAAAGTTGAGCCTCTTACAGGGAGTCCAACAATGCAAGCCAAGATAGATATGTAGTTAACTCCAACCTTTAGGGTTACAGTGTTCTGGAATTCAAAACTTTTCTCTTCATGAGTACCATGATTTGATCCTTAAAACCATCAAGACAATTAATTAGCCAAATATCAACACCCCTCATGAGTTTGTCTTAGAGAATAGAATACTACATAGCATGAATAAATCCAAATATATTGGACTTGATCCACTTCCTCTTATAAGGCAAATGATCATTAGTCAAATTTCTTCGTTCTCACCAATATATTCTCCATTTACAAAGGCATGCAGTACATGGCCAAGACTCATAATACGAAGAACGGGGGATGACTTATCCTTCTTTGGCAAGTCTTCCGGACCCAATTCCACGCTGCATTAAATATATAAAAAGTCTCAGACAGCACTTGCATAAGATACTGACTCAGTGGATGATGAGATTGATGAAATATTATGCATGAGAATATTGAAAGAACCATATCCTCAGTTGTTTGTTGACAGGAACTCACTCACCTGGTGGTGTACCATGCATAGTCGGTGGCGTCTTTGAGCAAGCTATAAAGCTCCACGGGAACATTTAAATTAACTTTTACATCCTTGGCGCTTGGAACGTTCTCAGTAAACACCTCCCACTTGAGATTGTTTGCGTGTTTTGACTTCTTGAAGTTCCTTGAATTATGTTGTGAAGCAATCTGATTGAGGAGGCAATGTAAATTAAAATACAGTGACTAGTTATGGAGCAAAGAAAAAATTTCAAAGGCTTAGGGTGAAAGAAGCTACCTGTTGGGTGTTGAAGACCACAGTCTTGCAGTCAGGGAGGATACTGATGGAACGTGGTGGCAGATAATAATTCGTTTCTCTGAATTTTATGGTGGCTGATTGTTTGGTGTGGTTGTTAGTGATGAAAGCAGTACATAAGCCACTTTCTGGCTTCTCGAAAACTATAATCTGCATAATTTAATTGCAGCGTTATGGCTCAAACTGTGTTATGGAATGTGAATTCAGATGAGATGCTGACCTCATGATGTTGGCTAATTTTTGTGACGGTTGATGCAGCCCCGAACAAGGACTGCCTGCATAGGTTCAATGCCTTGTGCACGTCCCTCAGGTGAGACCATTTTGGTTCTCTATGCAAACCGAACTCATCAAGAGGGGCTTCATCGTAATATCGGGTTGTACTGAAGGCAGAACTTGTTCTACCAAAGTTTGTTCCACCATGGTACTACACACAAGTTTCAGATTGAGTTAGTGAAAAGAGAAAGAAAGTCTGTGTCCATAACTTCATTTCATAAAAGAGCATCATAAGGCTATTTATTACCATATAGTAGTTCGCCAAAGATCCATTCTTTGAGAAGAAGCGGGCAACTGAGAAGGCAATGTCTTCCGCTGATCTTTGGGATGGTGGATCTCCAAACACCCTATACCTGTAGTTGCAAATGGGGCGAGGTAAGCCAAAACCTAGAACACTGTTTGGGATATACTATTTTCCCGAAAATAACTACTTGAACTGACAAAATAAATGGTTATTATTATTATTATAATCTCATTCTGCACTATGGATTTAGCCAACCACAACTTACATGAAGATCAAATGACTCAAATATGAAGTATACGTTTAAAGTTAGAACAGCTTTTCCACTGGAAAACTTTATTTCCATTGGAGAAGCACTAAAAAGCTCTTTTAGCTGGTCTCCAAACAGACCTTTAGCCAGATAGAATATGAGTTAATTGATGTTCATTAAACATTACAAAAGAGTAGTTGACTTGAAAAGTTGATCAGTAATGAATATACTTACTGAGCAGTCCAGTTTTCAGTCCATATGGCAGGCTTGTTGGGTTTGTTGGGGCCTGTAAAGGTATCACCACAGTGCCTTCCATTGCATGCATTAATCTGGAAGTTGAAGTAGGCTCGGTGAGGTCAGAGATAACACTCTCGTAACTGGAAGGACAGTTATGTCTAAACTATTACATGAACTTACCACTGGATCAGGAGCATCCGTTTGCTTGCACATGATCCATGGAACTCCAACATCCATTGACACTGCCAAGTTTGCGGCCCATTGGACGTAATTATCTCCTTCCTCTCTATAAGCACGTTGGATATGGTTGTACTCATTCTCGATCTGTATTACGTATAAATGAAATGCTGTGAACACTACTTTGCTTATACTATTATATATGGTGCACCCTGCAGAAATTTAGTAGCGTTAGGAGACTTGTTATTTGGTGATCAGAACCTGTGCCAAGATGATGGGGCCTCCTTGGGGAGCAAAGAGCTTCGCGTCTCTCAATTTTTTTATAACGGTTGATACATATTGTTTCATGTACGTCTGCAAATTAGAAATCATGTGATAATCTTCAATCACATTTCCAGGAACTAGAACCTGAGGCAAGGTTGATTCATATTCATACATACCTTAAAGGGTTCATTGTTAGAGCGGAATATGATATCAGGAACCTCTCTTAGCCAATAAGGAAGTCCTCTGATGCATCAACATTGAAGCAAATTAATTATTATCATACATTTCGTTTCAGAAATAAAGTAAACAAATGGCATACCCGTGATTCCATTCAGCTTGGATGAAAGGCCCAATCCTGAGGGTAACATACATTCCTTTCTCATGACAGACCTGCATGAACTTCACGAAATCGTACTCCGGATCCACTTTGAACTGCAAAATTAAAGAGCAAACCATCAGGTAGTGATCAAGCTAGAATATTCATTAACGATTCATGCATGTAGTAGTTCGATCTAGTTCCACAAATAGTTTTACCTTGCCTTTCTCAGCCTCATGAACGTTCCAGAAGATGTAAGTTTGAATCACGTTTAGACCTCCACGTCTCGCTCTGTCAATAATCATTGGCCACGACTGAAAACGTATACCCCCAACAAAACATTCATTAGCTTATCTATATCCACATATTATTGCATGGTTTGAAATCCTCACGCTCACACGTTGCATGGAGTTGAATATTTTATGTTACAATACAACAAAATCAATAAAGTTCAACTGCATGTTACATTGAGATTCACGGAGATCACATACGATGCATGCAAAAGCACAATTTCTGCATGCTACTTGATGAAGAAGGTACCTCGGGGGGACTTCGAGTGTAATGGACGGAACCTGAGAAGAGAAGCTCCCGTTTTCCATTGATAATGAGTGACCTGCCATCGTATGTGATTTCCTTCTTCTGGACTCCGTCATCGCTAGAATCATTCTTCTTCTCTTCCTTGTTATCGGACGCAAAGGTCAGTGAAGCAGTGGTGAAAAGCAAGGTGATCAAAACAAATTTGATTGTTGACATGTTGAGATTATGTGAGGGAAAAGTAGCTAGAAATTAATCAGTAGTGGCCCAGAAACTGTTTCCACGATTCCATCAGTGACACTAACGTAGGGATACATCAGGTAACACATGATGTTATATAAGGTGTTGGAGAAAACCGCGGTTTCCCTGACAAATTTCTGTTATGAATCATTGGTCATGGTTAAGCTTTCTCCTATCAGCCCTACGTGTCGCATGAATATGTTGCTTTCTCCTTCTTTCACTGCTAGCTACACAGCCTTTTTTTTTTACTATCGTTTTGGCTGTTATTTTTGGGACATATATTCATAATGTTTATCTCCCCCACTTCGAATTCCTTGTGGTGTTCATGGTCCATTACACACTCTAGTTTCATTTTATTTCTCACTGCTTTAACACCTCTCTATAATAATTATAAGGGTTCTGCAATAAATTGTGAATAAGCTTTTTTCTAAACTATCTGGTTTGGAATAATCTCTTATATTTTTCTATTATTAATTGTAAAACAGCATATTATTTTCGTTTTGCTTCTGTTTCTTAACATTTATAAGATCTGTCGTGTACGATCTTTTCTTAAAAAGTGCAAACACCAGATATAATGTAAGCTTGTAATTATTTATAAAAGTTAAGAAATGGAATTATAAAGAATATTTTCTCAGACCAAATGTTATAAAAATTATTATAGACCAATTTTCTCAGTCTAATGGTTGTTATATACAATATTCACAGATCTAATTTAAAATTGTTTAGTGATTCCCAGACTTATGGGGTAATTTAACTTATATATATATATATATACTAAATAATTATTATTGAACTAATAATTGTTTCCCATAAAAATACGTTATTATTAATTTAAAAATATTTTTAAAATTTTACTCAGGAGATTGTACTGGATATTGAATTTTAAAAGACAATATTTTAACGTAAAATATCTTGTGGATTTTAAAAAACGATGTAATGACTTATATAATATTTCTTAGAAGAATTTTATAATAAAAGTTTGGATGAGATTGCTGGATGATTGCCAAATTTATATTTATACATCCTATTGAAAATATCAGGAAATCTATCAACACCCAATAAGAATTTCTTTTATTAAAAAGTCTTAAAGATTTTAATTTTCTTATTAGTAAGAATTAAAGATATATTAATTAAGATGTTTACAATAATTCACAAGTATCTTACCAAACTAGATGAGTTAAACTTCTTATAAATTCAAATAGAATATATTCTATTTATTTTGTTGGAATTGTAACACGTAGTCTAATTATAACATACAGTCTTATAATATGTTGTAATATTACTCCATTTACAAAATTAAAAGTATTTTAAAAGAATGTTTATAAACTTTATTAATTCATTCATTCTTATTATAATATGCAAATCCATCTACTGATGTATCAAATAGAATCATACCACACATGCCAAACAATAATAATAAAAAAAAAACTAATCTATTTACTATTAGATCCAATGTACAACATAATCATATTCATCAAAATTGAACAAGCTATATTTAGACACCATTTTTACACAGAATAAATTTATAAAAAAATAAACTTGAATTTCCCAATTGGAATCTAACATTCAAAGTTTTAAATCAATACATAATGGAACTATAATACAAGACAATATTTTTGTTTCAATCTAACCTAACAAAGCATTCCATCACTAACTAATCTAAAAGATGGCTGATCAAATATTTCAACAATGGTTTTAGAATAACTGCCCTTATCTTATTTGTATGTCCTTTAAAGAATTGCTTCAAAAACTTTGAGAAGTTAACAAAATCCTAACTTGCTGGTATAATGTCTCATTCACAAATAAAGCATATTGTAAACCTAGTTTAGAAGAGATTTATCTTCAATTGATCTAACATATTATAACCAAACTCTACATAAACAACTCTGACACAAAACAAGAAAAGGGAAACTTATGAACTAAGAGGGAAAAAACTTACAATATTTAAATTTTTAATAAGTCTGAATTGATATTCATCTTGCCAAGTCTCACTAACACTCTCTAAAGAAGAAAATAATAAGAACAAAAAATAAAAATAAAAATAATTAAATAATTAAACTTATAATTTAAATACTCAACTCAATTAACAATTTAATCTTTATTTTATTTTAAAATCATCTCTATTATACAGAAAGTTAGGTCTCACAAATCCCTTTTATTTTAATGTTTTTTTGTTTAAATTTAATTTTAGTTTTTCATAATGCATAAACAATAATTTATAAAAATTAACTTTAATTTTAACAAGAAACATCCAATTGTGATTCTTTGCTATTTTTGACTTCTTGAAATTCCTTGAATTGTGTTTTAGTGTACAAGGGACAAAGGTTATGGAAGAGAAGAAGCAAAGTCACTTCAAACTTTATATTTTATTAAATTGAAATTAAAAAACAAACTCCAACGTTTTTAATGAGTATCGACTAATCAGTTAATAAACAATTCCACATATCACTAAACAGAGTTACATCACATTAGAAATATAGTACATATTAAAAATTAAGAAACCTAAAACCTATCAATTTTTCTTAAGAGATTTACGTTTCACCTTATATATTTTCAGGAATCAAACAAACAAATGTTAACCCAATATTATAATCTTATTTTCAAAATATAAACTTTAATTTTAGATCCTTTTAATTTTTTCTTGATATCATTCTTCTACTTTCTTCGGTTTATTCATTAAGTGGAATTCCCAATGGGGAAAAATTGGACAAATAAATTTTCAACATTGCTCTAACAGAGCCAAACTTTTTTTTTGTCTGTACTCGTTAGGTTTCGTAAAAAAGCAACAAGTTAAAAGAGAGCACCTCCATGAAAAAAATTCCAAATAGTTTGAAGAAATAACTGGACTTTGGAATATGAACCAAAAATTGAATAAGACCCATACATCGTGGTGGTTGCTTAAAATCAGGTGGTGGAAGGTTGATTGACATAGGTTTAGGTGTAAATTAGATAGTGATAAATTACTATTTATAGGTAAATTCAACATCAAAATTCCAAGAGATACGTGCCGTGTCTTACACACAGAGACGAATATATATATAAAACTTGGTTGACTTTACCATGCAATTGATTAGTAATTAGGCTTAATCTTTGAACTGTGAGGAATAATTGATAAGAGTCCATGTGCTTAATCAGTGGCAGATGAACCTGAAACTACCTGTCTCCACTCTCCAATGGTTCCGTAAAACGTCACAATTCTTGATCTGTGATCATCCAACTAATCTCATTAGGTGGGGGGTACCACCATCCACACTCACCAACCATTCATCAATTTCAAGCAATGAAAATGAAATTTAAGCATGTTTGTACGAGTGTGATGGAGCAAGAGGAAGTAGTGCTACAAAGTTAAAGAAGTTGGTGCCGTGATTACATGTATATATGCATCATCATTCACTGTCAATAGTAGCATATTTCTGCTTTAATCACACACATAATTAAGTAAAAGTTTTCCATAGCCAACCATGAATATCGCTTCCTAATGAAGGAAGATTAAAAGCACGGTCCATTCTCTTTGCATTGTGAACATCGTGCCTTTCTTTCACATCATTCCCACACTTGTCACCATCTTCCACGTGGGTTTAATGGAGGATTCATTATATCATCTTCCTCTCTTTCAATCTAAAGTTTTCTGTGCTGCAAATTCATGTGTTATAATTCATACATAATTTATCTTTTTAGTTTGAGATTAGCAGTTTGATTATTCCTAACTCTAGACAGAAAGTTGCAGCAGTTTTGTTTGCTGGTTTAACTTATAATTTGCCCTTGTTATTATAATCAAATATCTCAGAGGAAAATTATTAATTTTTGTCCTTGTTAATGGTAGCAGGTGCTATGCTCTTCCATGTAGTGGACGGCAACATGCATTGATTTGACTTTGCATTGTATTCTTCACATGATCTGTGAGGATTCAGGAAGAAATAATGCATTAAAAAATGGATACTGTTTGTGTTTTTCTCTTTGTCAGAATTATGAGACAATTGCTGAAGTCTTTTATGACAGACCGTGATTCTTTATAACATGCAATAAATTACTCATGCAAAATACTATTTAGGGCATTAGAATACTCACAATTTTGTGAGGCTGATAATGCATGCAAGAATGGTTAATGAGAATTCTTAATCCTTTCAGTGAGAGGATAAGAGAGATAGTGTGAGACGCCTAATCAGAATTAAAAAAAGAAATGAACAGTTTCTTTAATCACACTAAACGACGAACATTTTACTAATATTTCACATGCTATTCCTAGGTATTAACTTCTTTCATATAAACGAGAGATTCTTAACAAGTGCATCACACTTAATACTTGTTTAAAATTAACCTAAAAGTCTAATTTACGTCGCCGACTTTACCTTTGTATATATTAAAACAGGTACATCTGAAAAGAGGTTCCACACAAAAAGAATCATTTTCATTAGCAGCAAGCTCTATGAACAATCAAACATGGCTAACACTAAAGGCGTCGCAGTTGCAGCCAAGAGTGGATGTCCTCTAATCATGGCACTTTTGCAAAACAAAATCTTTATTTTATCTCATGTTTATACAAAACTTAGATACATCTAGCTAAATGTTTGGGGTCTTTTTTCTTAAACTCGAATAAAGTTTTATCTTAATAATACAATTTTCCATGCTTATATTAAAAAATTAATATCAGAATAAAATTATATTTTTGGTTAAAATTAACACACTTTATCTCAACTATACAGGTCTATTTTTATTATATAATAGACTTAATTATATATTTCATTACTCAATCATCACTATTTTACAAATTTAATATGAAATCTTCTAACAAATTTTACTACTCTTTTTATACCCATTTTGCTATTATGGTTTTTAATTTATGCATTTATTATGTAAGAAAGTATATTATTTTTTAAATATGTTTATGATAAAACGATGTCATTTTTAAGGATTCTTCCATGATTTGTTGCACATTTAACATATTGATAAAATATGTAAAAATTGAATAAACATGATGAAAATATTAGTAACGGTTTAATGTAATGGCATAGTCTACACAATGAGTTGAACCAAATTAATAAAATAGTAACTTAAATTAAAGTAGACCAATTTTGTTTAAACTCTATTAAATCCGTAACTTATATTGACTTTCATAGGTTTATGATCTTGTATGCTTTTAAAAAAATAATAATTATAATTTAAAAGATGAAAATAATATTATTTTACTAAAATATTTACATACGTAAAATTTATATATGAAATCATTATTTAAAAAATATATTTTTATTTTAAATTAAACTGAAATGGTCTAATATATTCATGAATGTTTGTATGGAATAAAAATAAATTAAAGCTTTATACATGAATCCCACAAATAGGTGTTAAGTAGGATTGGTTGAAAAGTAGATGTGAGTTGTTTACTTCTTCAACTTGAAAATCATTCTCACAACATCTTTAATATTTTTCTCTAAATTTTATAATTTTAATAAACTTTAAATAATGATAATGAAAAAACGTTAAGTTTTTTTACCATCTAAACAGTAATAAATTCCTGTTTTGTCTTACCTTCTAACATCAGAGTTCAAAATAACAAATCAAACTCTTTCTTATACAGAGATAGAAAAATGTTTTATTGTTATAGTATCTAAGAAACACAAGTAAATATTTGCCAAATACTATTCATCTCACATTTATTTTTATTTAAAAGAGTTATTCTCAAGGTAAGATATTTCTAATATAGTCCTGTAAATTAGTAAAGTTAATTAATTAATTCAGATGATCTGGTCAAATTTGTTTTCGTTATTAATAGCTTATAAAAGTATTTATTTAATTATTTTATTAATGCAAAACACCCACATATGTATGATATGTAATGGGAATTTAAGATTTTACACAAATCATAAAATATCTTGTAAAAGTTTATCAATTTTGTTTGGATTACTTAATTTGATAAAGGCATTGGAGTGAAGGTGAGGGGAGTTGGTGGGGGCATATTAAAATTTGGTAGTCCAAGAGATGAAAGATGATGAATTTGTGGCATAACAAAAACAATAGCTGGCAACTACAACATGCAGGCCCAGCTCCAGCACTACACAAATTTCAATTCTTTTCCCCTTTCTCTAACACCCTTTTCTTCTTTCTTCTCTCTCCCTTCTCTTTCTTCTTCTTCTTCTTCCTCCTCTTGAACATGCACAATTTCACTCACCATTGCCACATGAACCATTAGCCTTTATACTTCCTCCTACAAACATACCAATGAGTGCCTCCAGGTTCATCAAGTGTGTCACCGTTGGTGACGGTGCCGTCGGCAAGACTTGCATGCTTATCTCCTACACCAGCAACACTTTCCCTACGGTCAGTGCCCCTTCTGTTCTTGCTTCTCTCACCCCAAAGAAAGCTTCACACTTTATGTGCTTTTCAGGTTCTGACTTAACTGGGTTTTCAGACAATGACAAAATATGGGTTGGGGATACTTCTGACCTATTTGTTATTACTTTGTAAGAAATGGGGTTGCTTGTGTTCTTCGTAATTCGTTTCTTTTTTCTTTTGTTTGTTTTTGTTCCTAGGGTTTTCTTGGTTCTGTTATCCTTATCTTTTATTTAAACAGATAAAAGATGGATTTTTTTTTTCCTTTGTGTTGTCAATTTCATATTTCCTCCTTGGAGAGGACCGTTGAAATAGGGCTGTTTGTAATTTGGGTGAAATGGGGAAAAATAAAATCTTTGGTTAAATCTTGGATGTTGATTTCAATTCCTAGATGCTGTCCTTTTGCTTTATAGGACTCCCCGGAGGCACAATGTATCCTCTCAGAAGGTTTGCTGAAATTGGTATCTGGGGACTTAGATCTTTGTTTTTGGGATTGATGTGAGGATCTTCAAAATGATTTTCTTTATGCTGTTTGACTTGCAATTGACCTAATCATGGGGATGTAGTAATTGTGACATCTTGTGTTTCTTTGTGATTCATTGCAACAGGACTATGTGCCGACTGTCTTTGACAATTTCAGTGCAAATGTAGTGGTGGATGGAAGCACTGTGAATCTTGGGTTGTGGGATACTGCTGGTGAGTATAGTTTCCGTGTTATCTTTCATACTTACTGTATTTTGGGAGTGTCTTGTCATGGTTATAATGTTTTAAACTCGTGGAACAGGCCAAGAAGATTACAATAGATTAAGACCCTTAAGCTATCGTGGAGCAGATGTTTTCCTGCTTGCTTTCTCTCTCATAAGCAGGGCCAGCTATGAAAATGTTGCCAAAAAGGTAAGCTTGGTATTTTTCTTTTTCTTATTTCTTTTTTCCCTCTCTCTTCTCTGGTCTAATTTTGCTCCCTTCTTTTCCAGTGGATTCCTGAGTTGAGGCATTATGCTCCTGGTGTTCCAATTATTCTTGTTGGAACAAAACTTGGTTAGATTCTTGTCCTTTCATTACTTTCTCTAATTTTGCTACACTGTTAATGTGCTCCTTATGCGGTAGATAACATTCAGCATAACTGTAGTTCCATGATAAACCCATGATATTTTGAAGTTTCTTCATTTATGATGAATTGCCTTCTTATGCTCACGTTGTGTATCCCTCACTGTTTTATAATGAGGCATTTACTTGTTCAATAAACCAAACCTCTAATTATTTGTCTATACCTAAATTCTATCATCTAAAGCTATTGCGGTTACTTGATTGGTTGTTATTCACTAGAGAAGGAATGAAGTTCCTTCCTGTATTACAAACCTACCGCAGTTTTGGGTTGTGACTTTAGCAAATTGCAGTGGTTGCTCTAAACGCTGCATCAGTGGTTACTAATAAAAACTTGAGAAGTCTGGAGTTTTGAAGTGTATTAGGTAGTGTAGGATGAAAGAGTGCGCATATTTACACAAGTGGCTTCATGATTTATCAGAATCTCAATTTCATGACAACCAAATCATTGTCTTGTAGATCTTCGGGATGATAAGCAGTTCTTCCAAGATCATCCTAGCGCAGTGCCCATCACCACGGCACAGGTGCTTGTTATTTGCCAGTACTTCCTTCAATTTGTTTTTGCATTTTCTTTTACTGTTTATTTCTTTTAGCCTTTATTTGTTGTCCACAATACGGGCATGAACATACTTGGTAGATTAGTGGTCTAATTTACTTTATTTTCTGAAGGGTGAGGAACTGAGAAAGCTTATCGGTGCTCCAGTTTATATTGAATGTAGTTCAAAAACACAACAGGTTTGCATATGTTCTCTGAATCTTTAAAAGTTCTAAGGTTAAAGGAAGTCAACCTTATTGATGTTAGCCTTTGAATACAGAATGTGAAGGCTGTTTTTGATGCGGCCATCAAGGTAGTTCTCCAGCCCCCAAAGCAGAAGAAAAAGAAGAGAAAGGGGCAAAAGGCCTGTTCCATTTTGTGATCTTCAAATCTTAATATAGTAGTTTGCGAAGGATGACATGACTTTAGTCTTTGCCATTCTATATCTTATACTATTTCCAACCTAGATGAAGGAATCACGGCGTCCAACTGACCACATCAAGGTTCACTCAAAAGCATCAAGCTATTTGTCTAATTGTCTCTGGCTGTAGGATCTGTACAGTCATAATTTCAATATGTTTGGCGTGCGCACCGCACTTGCGTTTCTGTTGGCTGTTTTCCTGTTGTATTGATTGTTATTAGATGGATATTTCCAGCAGTGGACACGGATTCTATTCATGTTGTAATCTAATCTAGGAAGTGCTTGCATGCATACGTGGCTTTGAATATGAACTAAGTATATGTAATTAATTATGTTAGCTGCTTTAACAGCTTGGATATAGTTGGTTTGATTAAGGTTTCATTCTTCCATTCGTTTGTTCCTATCAGATTGACTTAGCCAACTAGAATGCTGTGACAATTGCAGCCTCAGGCTGGTAAAAACGAATTTTAAAATGCAATCTTAACTGATATGCAATGAAAAGAATATTATCTGAGCTGTCAACAACTTTGTGCTTCCACCGTTGCGCAGGAATATACGTTATTTTGAAGGATTCACAGAACAAGACCAAGTTCATCTTTGACTTGTCACCAACTTTATCAGATACTCAACGTGTGGACTGTGAGAATCGACTAGCAAAGTGTGGATCTAATTTCTTCTTTTTGGAGTGGGTTGTCCCATAACTATTTGTTTTGGCATCGATGCATTTCACAGGGAAGTGCTGCCAGAAGCTAAAAAGGGAAGATAAAATAAAGTCTTAAATGGTCAGAAGAGTTGTCTGGCTTTTCTTAATTCACAAATAGTAAACTAAACTATAATTATGTCTCTGTAGATTCAACGTTTAGCTTTGATATAATACCTTAAGGAAGAATCTTATGGTGTGAACCCTTCTTCCAACGATGATTAGATTGACAGCAGGAGGTTGCAAAATACTATGTAATGTGGCAAACAGATTTGGTTCATTCATTTCTCCCGCGTCTAGAAGTTGAATGATATTAGAATCTTATCTTTTTTTTCGTGAGGAATATATACTGTGCCCACTTCTGTTGGTGAATGGAACTCTTGATTCTGTTCAATCTCCCTTCTCTAGCCCTTAAATAGCCTGCAACATGCTTTGTTTCTTGTAGTGTTCTAATCATTTTGGCTTCCTTCTCTTCTACGATTCTAAAATCACGTGAATGGCATCCAAGAGAATACTGAAGGAGTTGAAGGACTTACAGAGAGATCCACCAACTTCATGCAGTGCAGGTAAGGAGGTTGAATGAAAGTTGAATTGTGTTATTAGCTGCAACCATACTGCAGTGTAGTGTGACATGCTTGTTATGGCGGATTTCAGGGCCTGTGGGCGAGGACATGTTCAACTGGCAAGCAACCATCATTGGTCCAAATGACAGTCCTTATGCTGGTGGCGTTTTCCTCGTCATCATCCATTTCCCTCCTGATTATCCCTTCAAACCTCCCAAGGTATACACCAAAAACTGTTACTCCTGTTTCTGACACCAATTCTCTTTATTTCAGCTAAACTTTCATTTACAAATGACTATGGATATGCAAAGAGTCTCTTCCTTTGACATATTTGAAGGTGGAACATCTGTTTTTCTAGAGCAATACACACATAAGCAGCCATATAGTAGCAAAATCATTAACAAAATCATATTTGTCTTCAGTTTAGAATTCTAGTAACTGGTATTTACTGTGAAGCGCTAGATCTGATTGATGTATCAAAAACTATTTTACAGGTGGCATTCAGGACCAAGGTGTTCCATCCCAACATTAACAGCAATGGCAATATTTGCCTGGACATACTAAAAGAGCAATGGAGTCCTGCTCTCACCATATCAAAGGTCATTTGGGGGACCTTTACTCATTGATGTCATTATTACTTTGTTTCTGTTTGTAGTAAATGCTGACTGGTTGTCAAAAATCATGATGCAGGTGCTGCTCTCTATTTGTTCTCTGCTAACGGATCCAAATCCTGATGACCCTTTGATGCCTGAAATTGCTCACATGTGCAAGACTGATAAAGTCAAGTATGAGTCCACTGCTAGAAGCTGGACCCAGAAGTATGCCATGGGCTAAATATCTCTGACCTCTTGCCTCCTCCAATACGTTTTGGAATTATCTTTTTGCTCTTCAAAAACCTTCTCTTTTATAGTATTATTATTCATTAATATATAAACATGACCGTGAAGTTTGAGTATTATTGAACAACTTGTATACATATGAGAATTGTTCCCAAAGGCTCTACCTTTGTGATTGGAGCTTTGCTCTCTATGAATAAATGCTACTCTAATTTGGAGCTTTTTTATATATTCCCATTGAAAATCTACCAATGCTAAATTCTTGTCTACTCTACTTCCTTATGTCAAGAAACAAAGGTTCCACATTTTTCACAAAATCCACTTGCTTGCCATGGTAAGAAATATTCATCCCTATACTTAATTCAAGTTTCAGTAAGTACCCAATCAGCACAGTATCATGCTATTGGTAATCTAAAAAACTAATACCACTCAAGCTTGTTCTGACAAGACTCTTGACCCTTAATTTGGATTATATTTTGGCTTGAAATTATGGTTGGCTAAATTCAATGATATGATCTATGGTTGAAAAAAGAAACATGTTCTGAATTATATTCAACAATTGGACTTCTGTCTGACAAAAATCAAGCTTAGTGTTTGTTTAGAGTGTCTGCTACACCAGTAAATTACTCCTCCATACCATACTGCCTGTGCTAGTAATCATCTTAACATGACCCTTAACATTATATTATATTTCAAATGATGCATGTATTATATTTAAATAGTAGCAATTATTGCAGGATATATGCGATTAATTTTCTGATAGACAATGTTCCATTTAAAAAAAATGCAACATGCTATATGAGCATCTTTAAGGGCAAAGATTATTAGCACGCAAATGAAATTCGAAATTAGACATTAGTGATGGCATGTCAAGCACGTAAAGGTACATGGAATGTCCCAATGACAGGATTTGATGGTATGGTTATGGTTGGCGTTATTGCATAAAGAATAAGGCTTACACCATCATATTCTTGGACCAAATAATTCTCTTGCATCGTTACAAAGATGCAGTTGGGTATGCCACAGCACCTTTCTCATATGTGATGCTGCCAAAACCCTCACCATTATCAGGCCTGAACTGCTTCCATCTTCTTTCTTTCCATTCGACCTCCCTAATTTTTTTATTCAAATGCAAACTTCTACTTTTTTTTCCTCGATTGATTGCTACGTTTTACCAATTTAATAAGTACATTGTATTAGCGACAACTATTTTTTTTCTAAATTCATTTTAAAGAAGGGCTCTAAATTGTATGCCTATTACAATTTGTAATCAAACCATCCTTTTATATATCTATATATATATGTGTGTGAGAGAGAGAGAGAGAGAACAAAATAAAATGAATGTGGGTGTATGAAATCTATAAATAAAGTATTTCAAAAACCATTACAATGGCTATATATTTTATCTATTGTAAATCTAAAACCTAAATTCTCATTTGGTTTTATATTAAACTATGATCATCACACTCTAAGACCAAGACACATATGAAAGGGTAACTTAACAAAAAAATTCTCAAAAAATTAATATCAAAATATTACATAAATGTGTCATTTAGAAGTATATTTATTGTCTAATAAAATCTTAAAAGAAATATTTGAATTTGAACATTATGAGTTAATAATTGTATATGAGTTATTGTTAAAGGTATATTAACAATTAAATTGTCTCTAATTTTAAGTCAAATTGGTAACCAAAATATATCGAAGTAGCTTCTCGCACACTCATTCCTAAAATAGATAAAATTTATTAATTTTTCATATACCTTTATTTATATGATTTAGACGATAAGTGAATTTTAACATTTCTATCATACATTATACTTATTCAAGACTAAAATATCTCCCTATCTCTCACACCAATTATATTAATAATTCTTATCTCGTTAAAAAAAATAAGACATGTATTCATCACATTCCATAGTTATATATATAAACCAACATGTTTAAAGCATTAGAATTTTACAGATAACCTTATTTTTACTAATGTTAAATATTAAAGTTAAAGTTACATAAATTTTTTAACATAAAAACTAATTAGATAAAGAGACATCTCCATTTTAGTGAGATGAATTTCTTTAAACAAAATTATCTCGCTAAGTGAAATTCTCCAAAAATTTAACGAATTTCTCTTCAATGGAATTTTAATAAGTAGGATTTTCATTTTCATTAAAGCAAAATTTAATAAAAATTAACCAATTTCTCTTTTTAGTAAATTTTTACTAAGGGGGCTATAATTCGAATATCAAAAAATCTGAAGTTTAAAATTTGCAAAGATGGACAAATTCCCCTTACTCCACCATTACATTTCACATTCCAATAGTCAATCCAAAGAAAAAAAATGTTGCCTCGTGTTTTATTAAAACAAAGTAAAACTTACACTAAAAATCTTAATCTAAATCCACGTAAAAAAGAATTGGCATTTTAGAATATAGGAGGGAAACATCGAGTTAACTAATATTAAATTGATCAAGATTCACTAAAAAATGAACATTTAAATTAAATGTCTTAAGTACATATCAAAGTACATTTTCTAACCATTACAATTTTCCTTATATCATAACATTCTAAGTTTCCAAACTACAAGTTTCAACAAAAGCCAAAAACATATTCGAAAGCCAAAATTGAGTTCTAGTGTTGAACTCTTTCCAAAAGTCTCACAATTTGATCTACACCTTCATTACACGAGTATCATCCCTATACAAAAAATATCATTTAAAATCTAAATTGAAATATAAATTTGAGTCAGTTTTCCTTAGTTGATTTTCTTATAGCTCAAGGGAACAAAGATTAAAAGACGAGGATGAGCTACAACATCAAAAAGAGTTTCCTTTATTTCAAAAGCCCCAATTCCTACTCATGAAATTCTAAAAATAAGCTCAAATTCATAAAACCATATTTTTCCCACCAAACCGTATGCAGGAAATTTTTCAGAGAAAAAGATAAAAATTTTAAGAGAAACCGTTGAAAATAAACTTCCTTAAGAAAGCTGCCAAGTTTAATATCTTTATAGCCTTAAATTGGATAAGAGAGAAATGGTGTTTGACCTCGTATGTTTTGGATATTAGAAAGAAGAATGATAAGAGAAGAGAATTGGAAGAACAATATCAGTTTTTACTCTAAAGACATTTCCAATGAGAAGTTATAGTCACTATTATAAGTTTAACCTGAGTCTTACAAAACACACCATTAAAACATGTTTTTGTAATATAAAGTTTAAGACTGTGAGTAATAAGAATTATTTTTTAATTTTTGAAAGATGTAAATTCTCAATAAAAAAAAAAAAATTCGTGCATATTAAAGCAAAAGTTGCAAACAAAATCTTAAAAATTATATAGAGTAAATGTTGTCCAGATAAAGTAAAATAAAATCTTATCGTATGAACTTTATATTATAGTTGACCTAATAAAGTAGTTGCCAAGAAAATAATCTAATCAAAGGTAAATTAATTAAAGTAAGCAGAAAGGGAAAGAATATGGATTTGATTTTAATTTTTAAAGCAAGGAGGAAGGACCTTGCTCATTCTTTCTAATTTGTTTGGTCCAAGAATCGTTTCAGTTGGTCATGCATCTTGTCAAAAAAATATAATAATTTTCCTTTCATAAATTATAGTAGATGATTTTGTATTGGCTTTTAAAACTTTGGTTTCTTTAATTTAATAATGAGTAGTTGTAGTTTTTATATTTCTTTCTCATAAAAATAGTTAACTTGTTATTGAATTTTTAACACGTGGTGCATAAATCCACAAAAGCATATAACTACTAATTATTTTAATTTGTAAAAGTGAAACAGTTTAATAAATAATATTACATAAATAATAAAGTTATAAACGTTCATTATTCAAATGTTTAATACAGAATAAAATATACAAAATAATTAAAACCATAAAAAGTACAATTTTTAAAAAATCTATGAACTAAAAAATTTTGCAATGAAAACTATAAACATCAAAGCCACTAATACACTAAATTAAAAGGCCAAAAATAATAGTTTTAATGATTCTATATGTTTAACAAAACGAATTCAGAAATATAATAGTTTTTCCTTTCTTGTAATACAGTTTACACCTCTAACTTTTACCAAACATCCCTCTCATTCAAAAACTGTTAAAATGTTTTGACTTCTGCTTTCTCTTTCCCGTTATTAAATTCGTTTTCTTTTCGACTTATTGCTATATATTGTATTTATTAGCTGATATTTAATCGATTAAAGTGAAGAAAGCTTTTTCTTTTTGGTTGTTATGAAGAGGAAATGACAAGTTAATTATGACACAGAAATGGACAGAAAAAAAGAAAAAGAAAAGGTGAAAGTCCAGTTAGAACAAACCAAACCAGACCATACCAATTTCTGTTGTACCTAATAAGAGATAAGGCAGAGGATTTGTCAGCCCATTTCTCACCAAAGAACAACCTCGCCTCACGACAAAACATATGTGACATGTACTGAGGTTGAAAGTTGAAAGGTTATGCTTTAGACTTTGAATTTGTGGGGCCTATTGAAGAATCAGAATTTTAACGTGTTCAACTTTGGTTTCATTGTCAAGTTCAATTTCACCTGCTTAAGCAACTATTAAAGTATACTACGTGTTGTTCATTGTTCTTGAGTTAGGGCTGCTATATTATTCTTCTGAGGGGAACACTGTGAGGTGGTGAAAAGAGAACAGTGTCAAAAATTTCAATAGAAAACGTGGGCTATCGGAATTCTAACGTCTAAAACTGTTCGAGATTTATATAATCTGCGTCATTTTGGATAAATATACTTATAAGCGAATATGACAGCCACACAAATTGATCAATCCATCGTGTGTGGAGTGAATCATGCTTAGATTTTTGTATGATCATGATTCTTAAGTTTTGTGATAATTAACATAAAATAATTTCTGATTGATTGGTAGCATATTGAAATTAAACTATTAAATTAATTGATTTGTCTATTGTATGTATAACAAATTCTTCCGTTTTATATATAAAAAAAAGCTTTTTATTTTAATCACTTTAACCTAAGCATTTGATGTATATGAAAAAATAAATAATTAATCAAATTAGAATAAGTTAACTTATTTTTGGTTTCTCCTTTTGCTAAAAAGTTTAACCTATTAAAAAATATAATAAAATGCTCTTATGTTAAAAAATATTTTTTCTTAAAAAATTGAAACATAATTCATTCAATATTACCTACATAATGTAAGTCAGATTTAGATATACATAGTTGAGACGTGCTTTTTTGTAATTTTCCATACCTTAAATGTGGTACATTTTTTAACAGTCAAGTGTAAAAGCTGCTCGAATATAAAATTTTACACACAAAAAATACGGATGATACTTAGTGGTAAATTATAATTAATCTTAAACACAATATATATTACTTACAACATTATATACAAAATAAAAAATTGAAATCTTGATAAGAAAATGAGTTTTTTTACATAAATTTTAAAAATCTATATAACTATAATATATATATATATATATATATATATATATATATATATATATATTTTAAACTCTTTTTCAAATACTGGTAGAGAAAATATACTGCTGGAGACCTATAGAATTACTTAAAATGACATATACACTATTAAAATAAAAAATAAATAACACAATGGAAAATCTTATATCTTACATTACAAAGTCTACAAAATAATTTAACATCACTAAATAATATTTTATAATATTAATAATGGAAATGAAACTTTGGAGAGTTTGTGATATGTTTGAGAGAGTTACCCAACATTTCTTAACACAAAAATTGAAGTAATAAAATTTATTACTTATTATTATTATTATTATTATTATTATTATTATTATTATTATTATTATTGTAAGGGTTTATGGTTTTTTTATTTAAGATATTTTTTTTACGCAAATTAGGGTTTCATATGGAGCGGTTAACCAATCGATTTTTTAAGATTCTAAAGAAAGTGAAGGAGACAAAATGGATTTTGTAGGCACAATCATCTTTGTTAGCAATTATGTCATGAGAAGAAGTGATGATTAGGTATTCCTGTTAACTCATCCTAGTTCTCAAGTAAGTCCTCAGAAAATATAATGGAATATTTTTATTTTTTTATTTGAGTATTTTGGTTATAGAAATAAATGTATTTAGGTATTATCTTTTGATGAAATACTCTAGTTCTTTTTATAATATTCATTATTAATATAATGACATTTTTTCTCCTTTTAAACAAAAATATCACATTCCTTTTCTAGATTCTCTATTGATAAAATTATGATTTCACAAATAAAGTATCTTGGCCTTGTTGATTTATTTTTATACTATATTCTGTAATTTAGTGTTTTATTTTAAATAGTAATTATATATATAATCGGTTCATGTTAGTACTACTCTATTCAGACAATATTGTCTCTAATAATAAATATGTGTTGTTTGTGAAAAAACAGCATCCTTCATTTTTTTTATTATAATATGTTTGATGATTAAAAACTAATCATAATTAATTTGTGTAAGATTAAATAGGTAACAACTTTTGTCTTTTTTTTATATATTTTCTTAGAAAATCTTAGAGCCATTAGATGAAATTTATGATTTAATTTTGTTCACTAGATTCAATTTCAGTTACCAATTTTGTTTTATCGTATATATAATGTTATATATAATTCAAAATATTGAAAAAGTGTCTGTGGACATGCATGAAAAATATAGAATAATTATGATTTAAATGATATATGATTAGATAGGATGATATCTAATTGAATGATATTATATTGATTTAAATGTTAGAATGATTATAGTATGAAATCACAAATCTTATATACATGAACTATTCCAACATGTGTATTAAGTGAGAAAACATCAAAGTGAAGGGAAAGTGAGAAAATAATATATTTCACATTTAGAGAAAATAATTACAAACATAGGGATCTTTCAACAACTCAAGTGTGTTAGTCTGTATTATAACATACATCTTCCAACAAAACATCAAAAAAAAAAAAAAATATATATATATATATATATTATAAAATATTATTTTATGTACGCAGATCGGTAAGTTCATAAATGTTGAATAATTAAGAATTTAAATCGCTTATACACGTGTTTATGATTTAAATTGTAATTATTATTATTATTACCCTTTATTACTTAATATATAAATAGTTTATTTTGTTATCTTTTAGGATGAATATGTTATGTACATATTTTCTTTTGTAATTATTTATAGTTTTGTAAAGTCTTTACGAACACAAAATATCTTAAATTAATTTATAAAGTTTCTCTTTAACTAAGGATGTAACCATCTTTTTCTATAGTTTTATCTACAATATCCTTTTCGTAATAGATTCAACTTGAGAATATTATATAAAAAAATAGAAAGTAGCTTTTTTTTAGACTATATTTAAGGTTATGATAATACTTTTTTTTATTTTTTTAAAATATGAAAATAAACTCTTCTTTGATTTTTGTTTGTTACATTAAAAATACAAAAACGGGATAATACTAAGAATTGAATACTTCACGTTGTTTTAGGAATGTTTCAGAATATAATTAATAGCTTTTAAAATACAATTAATGTCCGTGTTGATTTTTTTTACATCATAAATAAAACTGATTATTAAGCTTTATGATTCTAAATCTTGAAAAGTATTTCATTCTTGTTGCGTAAATGCATTTGATAATACTAAAAATTGTATTCTTCATTTTGTTTTAGGAATGTTTCAGAATATAATTAATAGCTTTTAAAATATAATTAATGTACGTGTTGAATTTTTTTTTTCTTTTGCATCATAACTAAAACCGATTACTTAAGGTTTATGATTTTAAATGTTGAAAAGTATTTAACTTTTGTTCTGTAAAATACATTTGATTGTATTCTAGTTCATCGTACATTTGGTTTGGTACCGTGTGAAAATTTATTGGAAGCGACACGGTGGCGTTGGGCGCAATAATCGTGAAACAATGTTTCATCTTCATCGGACCAAGTAACAGAAGCGGATATTAAGGGTTTCCCGCGAAAAATCCTTGTCAGGACTAAAATTTTTCAGGTGCATATATCATCATTTCGTTAAACACAACCTTCTATCCGTGTTTTTCGCATCATTGTTTTTTCCTTACCAACACAACCCTCTGACTCTTCTACTACTTCCTTCCAATTTTATCAACCCTTTTGATTCAAGAACACACACTTTTTTCCACATCTAAATTTTCTGCATGTGTGTTCTTTCATTCCATTCTTCCACAATACCCAAATGCATATTCACTCATCTTTGTAATTTTAGTTGAAGTTGGTAATTCAGTTAAAATACATGGCTGCTTACAACAACATTTAGGTACACATTTTTTTGTTTTATCCGACATATTTTTAATGCCATGGTCTTGTTTTACGAGGATATTATATTATTTCTGAGTCATGTGATTTTTAATGTTTCATTCTTCTTCTTCCCTCCCTCTTCTCTTGCCATAGGTTTAAATATTTTTTTAATGGAACGCCGTCTTTGTCAATAGGTGCTGCTATTTAATATTCAACTGTGGTATATGGTGGTGTGCCAGGGTTTGATCATTAGGTTGAAGTCCCAACCATGAAAGTAACAGCTGCTCTGTTTTGCAGAGGATGAGATGGTTCACTCAACAGCGAAGGTGAGGTGATTGATGTAAAGGCAATGGCAGTCGAAAAGAGGTTTGTTTTGGTTGGGATTAGAATTGATGACCATAGTAGACAGCTTCTCAACTGGGCACTTGTTAAAGTTGCTGAACCAGGGGATTGTGTTGTAGCAGTTCATGTTGTTAAAAACCCAGGTAAAAGACTTCAAAGCTTCCACTCCTATGTATTTGTTTTCCACGCTTGTAGTTGTTGAAAAAGTTAATTTAATGCAGACCATGTTTCTGAATGCAATACTCTGATAGATGACTATTTAGAAGTTTATGAAGGGCTATGTGGTGTTAAGAAGGTACATATACATAGACTTTTCTGTACTTGTTTTTGTTTTTTTTTCCTTTCTTTCACGTTGTTGGTAAATGTCATAGATTTCATTGACGGGCATAATTTGATTTCAGGTGGATCTCAGTGGTCAAATATTCTATGGGAAATCCGTTCGGAACATTCTTATTAGAGAAGCAAAAAAGCATGATGGTCTGGCTCTAGTGGTAGGGTATGTGGAGCTTAGAGAAGAAAATAAAATCTGTGATATTTCTTGTTATGAGTTTAGTTTATCTGACTTCATTTGTCTCCTCTGATTGGTTAAAAGACTAAAACAGATTTCAATTGCAGGGGTCGAGCTGGGTTAGCTAAATATTGCGCCAAACGACTACCACCTACCACCAATGTTCTAGCCATCCAAGGCTCAAGGATTGTCTATAGGAGTTGCACCAACGAACAACAACCAGGTTCATACATGTGTTCCAATTACTTTATTTCATAGATGAAACTATAGTTTTTATCTCATAAGTCGGTGACAAAAGCGAAATAGAATGAAGATTGTTTCCTCTTGTGGCAGGTGGTCTTATAATGGATCCAAGACCAAGCTTAACAACCATAGGGAAAAACTCGAGTGACAAAGTAAACCAGTCTACATGTGGTGACTCCACCGTGGAGATTGAGAAATCAGAAGCCAAAAATTCCTTAGAATTGAAGGAAGAAGCATTTACCGGATTAGAAAAGTGTAAGACAAGGTCAATATCCATGTTTGCAGGTGATTCAGCTGAGAAGAAGCTTGGGTGGCCTCTACTCCGAGGAGCCAACTCAGGAACTTCACAACCCCATCATGAAAGGGATATGTCAGTAGTACAATGGGTAATGACCTTACCAGATCGTTCACCGAATAAAAGTCCCTGGTCTTCTTCCTCTGAGGAAAATCCATTTGAAAGGAGCATCAGCGATATAGATGATGAGAGCTCCAAATTTTCTTCAGCTCCATCTGTTGAGCTACCAAATGGCCTAGAGGAGATGCTACGCGTAAATTCAATCGACTGCAAATGCTTCAGCCTTGAAGTTCTGCAGTCTTGCACTAGACAATTTTCTTCAGGTTGGACCACTAATGCTTACAATACTAACTGTTACGATTTCTTTTGTTTGTAAATAAATATGATATAGTTATATAACTTTGTATTCCATTGCAGAAAACTTGGTTGGGAAAGGAGGGAGCAATCGTGTGTACAAAGGAGTCCTCCCTGATGGAAAGCCTGTGGCAGTAAAAGTATTGCAGTCATCAAAAGAAGCCTGGAAAGATTTTGCCCTTGAGGTGGAAATAATATCCTCATTGAGGCACAAAAACATTACCCCTCTACTTGGTATTTGCACAGAGAACAACACTTTAATCTCCGTTTATGATTATTTGCCCGAGGGCAGCTTAGAGGAAAATCTGCATGGTAAAGTTTCTATCTATTTTTTGTTTTACTTTTCATCCATCATTTCAATTGTTGGAAGATGTAAATGATGCTGATATGAATTTGGAAATGGATATAGGAAAGAGCAAATTGTCATGGGAAATGAGATTTAATGTGGCAGTTAGGATCGCTGAGGCCCTTGATTACCTACACAGGGAAGCTTTGAAGCCTGTTATACATAGAGATGTCAAGTCTTCTAACATTCTTCTTTCCCAAAGGTTTGAACCTCAGGTAATCAAAAGTTTTGAGACTATTACTATTGAAAAGAACATGTAGTACTATTAGTATTCAAATGAAGTAACATTTTGTGAGAAATTCATTGTCACCCATGATTGTCCTTGATGCAGTTATGTGATTTCGGACTTGCAATATGGGGACCAACAACTTCATCCTTTTTGACCGAAGATGTAGTAGGAACATTTGGTTATCTTGCTCCTGAATACTTCATGTATGGAAAGGTCAGTGACAAGATAGATGTTTATGCCTTCGGTGTAGTTCTACTTGAACTAATATCAGGAAGGGAACCAATCAGCTCAGCAGCTTGCAAAGGACAGGAGAGCTTGGTCGTGTGGGTAAGACCTAACCCCATTTACAATAATGAATTTTAACTTCTCTTAATCATATAAAAAAGTGTAAGAATGGAAAGAGAAGCATAAAAGAAGATAAACGATATTACACAGAGCTTGTGAAAATAGCGTCACTAAGTATAAATCTTTGTTTGATACAGCATATAAGAATCATAAACAATGATTTCATTTTCAGGCAAAACCAATAATTGATAGTGGGGACATTAAAGGGTTATTGGACCCAGATTTAGAAGGGAAATACGATGAGGTCCAATTGCAAAGAATGGTTACGACAGCATCTTTATGCATCACACGAGCTGCTCGACTTCGTCCTAAAATGAATCAGGTAATACCAAGTGACACACTGAAGTCTTCATGTTCTAATGAAAATCACATTTCCAACAGAGGTGTGAAAAAAAGACAAGCTTTTTTTGAACCGAATCACTTCATAAAAATGATTTAATTAACTAAACTGTTATTATAAAGTTCTTCATTCTGATTTCTTAAATTGAACTGTGCATTAGTATGACAGGGATAATTGAACTAAATGAGCTTAAAAAACATTCATTTTGAAAAAAGACCGAACCAATTCACCTTATAAAAATGGCTAGATTCGATTTTTCATCGAGGACATGTATTAGTTTTTAGTTATCAGGATATCATGCTCTTGGAAAAAATACACATTAGATCTTAAACTTTGTGGTGTACAGATACTGAAGATCCTAAAAGACGATGAGAAAGTTGAATATTTGTTGAACTCTCATGGGAATGAGGATTCAGAAAATGGAGAAAACATTGACGATGAAGTGTATCCAAGTTCAAGTACCGAATTACACCTGAGTCTTGCTTTACTTGGTGTGGATGAAGAGAATACGTCACAAACTAGCACTGAGCTTAGCTATAGTGAGCACTTGAAAGAACAATGGAGCAGGTCATCAAGTTTTAATTAGTTTTGTTGAATCCTAAGTTCCTAACTCTTGTCTTTGTCATTGGTTTATGCATGTACAGTTACACAGAACACAAAGGATCAGCACCCTTGATGAGGTGGTTTATAGATGTAGAATGGCAATTTTGTTTTAAATTTTTTCCCGACAATAATGTACTAAATTTTGGTTTTATGGAGAAATATTAGGCAATGATTGAAATATGCAATTGATGATTATTTCGCTTACTCCGTTATATATGTTTTGAGACAAACCGACCATAGTTCATAAAAAAAATATAAATTTCAGCCAAACTGTAACTTATATAATATGATTATTGTGTTTGAAATTTCAACGAACAATATAAGAATATGAGAACGACCAAGAATACAAAAACAAATTAATCTCCCACTGCTAACCAATCAAGATTTAATTTCTCTTTGTTTAAGAATAAATTTAATGTTATATACTTTTTAGTAGGATGATATAACTACGTTAATTATGTTTTACTATTACTATATCTTAATAGTCAGCTCATTCTAATTTTTCTTGAAAATATTTTCACTGAGGTTAGTCCAATACACATATTCTTATTTCTTTTTTTAGTTTCATTTTCATTATACGCAAAACTCTTAAATTACTACCAGAAACTCCAAAGATCAACGATGGATCATTGTCTTTGAAAAATCATATCCACTTCAACCATTAATCTTTGAATTAGTAAAAATTTGAAAACAACGATAAGAAAAAAAATGTTGATGAGAACAAATTATTTCTCTACCGAAAAAATAATTTAGGAATTTAATTAAAATGAGGAAATAAAAAAAAGTCGATATAAAATTACATATGATTAAAATAAATTAAAACATCAACAAAACTTAAAAGTCAATAATTTTTAGGTGAAATCAATGGGCATGTATTTTCGTCTAGTACTAATAATGCCATTATGATATTCTGCCCACTGTATTTGAAAAAGGATTGAAAGCGAGAGTAAAAGAAAAAAATATGCTAAAGTCATATTTCTCATGTTTTCATTTTTTCAATTTCCAATTTTAATTTATTACTGTTTTATCTTATTTTCCTATTCTTATTGTCTAAAAACTAATTTATAGAAACAAAAGAAAATCAAAATTAAATGGTCATAGGTCATGGCATGGTTAGCGTGTGTGGAATTAACACATGTGAAGACTTGTGTGCAATGAACAAGTCACGTATTATTATTAATTAAAATAAAGTTATATGTTAGTGGAAAACGAATAAATGTTAGTGGGCTACAAGGTCATAATAGGTAAGAATCTTATGTCGATTAAATTATAGTAACCTAGATTACTTTTGTCCAAGGTTGAGATTAAGTTTGAAATGGTGTGATTAAAACAAAGAATAAAAACTAAACAGAAAAAGTTTTACTTAATCACGTTCTCATAAGATCATAAGATTCCTTCTGTCTCGTATAAAGAAATAAATCTTAAGAAGGAATCTAAAAATAGGTCTCAAAATTAATTTTGGAATACGTCAATTTCATCTCGATTTGTACTAACAATAGTGAGTTTATTTGTGATTGTATTTTGCTTTATGTGTTTGATTATTTTAAAAACATTTGACTAAGTTGATTGATTATTATATTTTCATCGCCATAAAAACATTAATTTTTTAACGGTATAAATTGAGAAAAAATGAAATTAGGAAAAAAATAAAAAAGGTGGAAATGTACTGAATATTATTTATGAGCGAATAATCTGAAAAAAGTTTGGGAAGAGAGAGATACGAAGAGACAGGTATTGATTGCACTGCACCAATTATTAATTGTTCTAAGAATCAGAATTTACAGTGGCAGGGTAATAGGTATAAATTTGAAGCCATTGAAATTGCAGAGAGAGAGAGAGAGAGAGAGAGAGAGAAGCAACAAACAAAAAGTGGAGGGTGGAATCTGTGAAGCTATCGCTTCTTCCTGGTACGTCCATTTTTGATTTTTTATTTCTGTTCCCAAATCCTGTTAGGGTTTCCACACAATTCGATTTAATCGTTCAATTCGAAGTTCAGTTCAATTCAATTGAAATAGCACATTTGTTTGATTAGGTCTGATTTGGGGATTTCCGTTCAAATGGACGACGGCGAGCTCGATTTCTCGACGCAGGAAGTGTTTTCGAGTCCGAACTTGGGGGAGCTTCCGAGCAGTGGTTCCATGGACAGTTTCTTCGACGAGCTTCTCAAGGACACGCACGCGTGCACACACACGCACACGTGCAACCCTCCCGGGCCCGATTTTTCGCACACTCACACGTGCTACCACGTGCACACCAAAATCGTGCCTGCACCTGCGGAGGAGCAGGTGGCCACCGACGACACTGCGGAGTCCGCGGAGAAGAAGTCGAAGAAGCGGCCCCTTGGGAACAAAGAAGCGGTGCGAAAGTATCGGGAGAAGAAGAAGGCTCGCGCGGCCTCGCTGGAGGACGAGGTTGTGAAATTGAGGGCTCTGAACCAGCATTTGATGAAGAAGTTGCAGAGCCAGGCTGCTTTGGAAGCTGAAATCGCGAGGCTGAAGTGCTTGCTGGTGGACATAAGGGGCAGGATTGAAGGGGAAATTGGGTCCTTTCCGTATCAGAAATCGCCGAATGCGAACCCTCCGGTGGTTAACGTGCCTGGTTCTTATGTGATGAACCCTTGCAACATGCAGTGTGATGATAGGGTGTACTGCCTTAACCCCGATGGGAGGATCGTGGAGAATGTGTCGTTAAATGGGGAAGAGTTTGGTGGTTGTGAGTTTGAGAACCTGCAGTGTCTAGCAAACCAGAACTTGGGGCTCAAGGAGCTTCGTGCATGTGGAGCTGGACAGGCAGGGTCTAATGTAAATTCTTCTGCGTCAAAAAGAAAAGGTGGGACTGCGTCACATGCACTGTCTTATTCTAGGGTGAAATGTTTGATTTGTTGCTTAATTTGTGTTTATTTTTATATTTTAATTGCTGATTGATGGTATGGTCTATTAGCATAGAAAATCATCGAGATTTGAGAAAATGGAAGAAAGAGTATTGAGATTTGAGCTTTAGGGAAATAAACTTGCTTTGCAATGTGATCTACTGCATTTTTTTTTTCTGTGGGTCATGAATTGTTGGGAATTCTGATTTCAGATGGTCAATCCGGAACAAATTTTTGTTTTTATCTGGTATTGTCTTTGTTTGCTAAGATTCCTTGTTGTACTCATATTTAGGGCTGAAATTTGATTGCTAAATTTTGCATAGGATTATAGTTAGCTTCTATGATAGTACCAGGTTTTGCAAGGGTAATTACTACTATTTACTAAGTATTAGAGATCTTGTAAGATGTTGTAAGTTAACTAAAATTCGCCCATAGTACGCATGACTTAGCAAATGAAGCCATGTATGACTACATCTCCATCCGGAAGATTAAGCAACTGAAGTTAAAAGATTCAAAATACCAGATTATTTTATTGAACATTTTTAGACCCTGCCAAGAGTGTTGAAACTAGATTTTCTTTTTCAGTTTTGTTATTTGAATATGTTTATCCCGTTTCTCAATGAATTCTCGAGTGCAGTATGATAACTTCGATGTTTATTTTCAGGGGGATCTCGTGCAGCAACAGCTAGTTGAAGACTTAATAGAATGGTGGTTTTCATCCTTGCCATGGTAATATCTCCTTCCAATATCTCGTTACCAGTTGCAGCATCAGCTATCCGTCAAGTCATTTTTTAAAATCATTCTCTCTTTTTGACCCTCTGCTGCATTATCGTGGTTCGAATGGGTGTTCTACTATGGAAGATTCGACATAAATCAATGTTTCTTCTAAAAGTGTTATAGTTGATCCGTAGACAGCATAGCTTATGGCTGAGAGATTTGGTTGTTCTCTGCGCAATTAGTTTTCGTGTTTTTTTTTTTATGCATGGAACTAGTAAAATTGACATCATAAATGTTTCTATGCTCAGTCACTTTTACATCTGTCAGTATGTGAGTATATGTTGCTTTGTTTAACAATAAGAGGACTTTTAGTGGCGATTCTAAATTCGCAAGTTTTTCCTTGCTGGATTACAGAACTTAGGGCAGATGGGGTGTGTTTCATCTTTCGGTACTTAGTGCTGTGGACAGGTGAGACACCAATGTCACTTTGTGTAATATAAAATCTTGCGTGGGTGAAATAGTAAATTGGCTGTTTTGGTTGCCGGCGTTGTTCTTTTTCCTTTTTTGTTTATCTTAATAATATGAGAGGTTGACTTCTGTGTTTAGCATTTGTACTGGACAAGGGTTGCCTAATATGTATCCAGAAGGAACTGTAGTCCTCTAACTGAAGATTTTGCATGTGGGCTTGTCTTCTACAAGTTAAGACATTCAAGTGACTTGTTTTGTATTTGAGAACGCAAGTAGCTGTAGCCGATTCAATGATGGGAAGCATATCTGCCTTTCTGCACTTAGAGAACAAGTCTTCACTAGATTTTGGTAATTAAAAAGGCCCTTTGTGATCCTATTTTCGGCATGAGATGATTAATAATAACATTACATCATTGTATCCTCTACTTCGATTCGATTGTCATTTCTGGACAAAATTTGTAAGAATAACCTGGCATTAGTTTCTCGTTCAACGTATTACATAATGCATATATCAGGATTTCAAGACTAAGTAAAGAACAAAATTTGTTTGTGTTAAATTTAAGTAATATGATGAAAGCGACTTATTCGTCTGTTAATATTAAACTTGTTTCTACTTCCGGTGAGTTGTGATATCAGTTCTCAAAAAAAAAAGTTCAGTGTTCTTCGTTTCTGTAGACGTTTTAATTACTTTTAATTTATTTTCTAAAGTGTATGTAAGTCTACGTTAGAGTTATTCCATTATTAATTGTTTTTGAAGTGCATGATAGGATTATGACAAAAAGGTTTTCTCTAAAAAAAAAAGGTAAGAATATATATTGCAATCCTCTCCCTGAAAAGTTTCACAAAATTAAGGTTGGTGTAGCTTTTTCCTTTTCAAAAAGGAAAACAGGGCTATAATGCTACAACACGTGGAAAAGCAACGCCAGTACCATTTTTCTACTGTACCCATAAAACTTCGTTGATCTAGTTTGTTGTATAGAAAATTATGCAATGTCCAAGCGCGAAAGTAATGACATGAGTGCGCAGGAATTAAGTTTTTTGGTGCAATTTTGTTTTAAAATTACAACTTCACCCATTTCAGTAAATAAAATTAAATAAAAAGTTACACGTCCTAAAATAAAATGTTTACACATCCTCGTAATTTCACCAACAAAATTACACCACGTGCAAAACCCGACGAATTATCATGGAGCATTTTTATACGCGCTTCCGGGAATTCAGGTTTGACAAAGATACTATGTTGTCATCAGTGTTTTAGGACATTCACAAAAAACCGACAGGCGATTCCGTTAAAGCAAGAAAGCATTTGATCATATGCTGGTTAGTTAATCATTGGCCGTCCACATGTTGTCATCGTCTCCATCATTGTAAATGCTCTCTGCCATTTGCCACACATGGAAAGAATTGTCTTCAGCTACACTTGTGATAACCCATGGCTGATTTATGTTCCATGAAAAATCTGATATTTTCCCTTTGTGACCCCCGTGAGAGAAGAGTAGTTCAGGAGGGCCACCCTCACCATCTCCCTCTATCTGCTCATCTCCGACCCTGAGCCAACATGAAAGTAAAGTGAAAAGGGAACATTTAAACTCATGCTTGTAATTATTATGCCTTTATAAAAGTTCGCTGTTTGCAACCAAATTACGCTAATCGTAGCAATTAGAAGAGCTAATGGATTGGATATGTGATGCTTACTAATGGATCTGTATCATAGGATGAAACTAGTGACTTTGAATCTTCTTATAATTCATAGTGTATCAAGACAATTTCGTAATATCATTATGAATCAAGTGATTCAACGATTTATTACTTTTTTCTATTTTTCACTTTTCTTTCACCAGTTTCCCTAAATGAAAATGATAAGTTTGTGTAAAAAGAAAGAACTAACGTTGTTAAATCAAAAGGAACTAAAAAAACACTTCTAAACTTATGTCCTTTTATTATTCCACTGTTTTATTTGTTACTTACTAATTTAATGTATGCACTCAATTTGCATTGCATTGTTTCATTCTTGTAAATAAAGGCTTCACACAATTCAATATAACCGATCCTTTTGGTTTTAAGAGACATGGTTGAGTAGGTTTATATATTTCCAGTTCAAAATCATCATTTAACCCTAGCATCAATTCAAAAATTAACCAGGCAATTCTTGATTTTGTAAACTTGAGCAAATTGCTTCATATTAGACCGACTATTGCAACATATGTCAGTGAAGAGAAAGAAACAAAGCACTCTGCCCTTACCTGTTAAGGTCCCAAACCATCAGCCGTCTGTCACCGCCAGATGATGCCAACACAGCCTCGTGATGAGGATCCCACTCAACCTGGAATACTTCATCGCTATGCACATGAAAAACAAAAACCAATGAGTAAAACAACATGCGAACCCGCTAAATTAACGACTAATCCGTTATCATATTGAAATTATATCAACAAAAAACAATTATTTCACCTATGGATCAAGCCATTTTTTATTTTTTACTAAGATGTTAATAGTATATTAGGTGTAGTATTAACGAAAACACACAGCATGATAGACAAATGACGTACGTGTGGCTACTTAGAACATGTAGTGGAATTGCCAACTTCCGAGTATCAAAGAGACCAACAGTTGTATCTGAAGATGCTGTAGCCAAAATCCATTCATTATTTGGACTGAATGAAAGAAAGTTAACCTGATTCAAAAAGAAAACAGATACAAGTTACAAACAAATAATATTCGGTTTAAGAGAGCAACAAGAGTCAAACGATTAGATACTTTGGGACCATAATTCATTTTAACACAATGATGACAATTAAACAACAAAAAAAGGAACATAAACATACTGCACAAAAAACAGTGTGCTACAACTGTCCAAAAAAAACCAGCAGCTTTTAGAAATGTCCCTAATACCTATACACACAACCCTAATGTGGTGATTCTTATAACCTCAGGCTCTTAGTACAAATGCCGTTCAGTTAAATCCATGACTTCTTGACTTTGGCGACCTTTAAAATAGCAAGTATATCTCTTCTCAGTTCTCACCCCAATCATTTCTTCACAGAAACCCCTTACCCACAAAAACAAACCAAAAAAAAAACAGACAGCACTATCGTCCACCTTTTTCCTTTCTTAGGAACCCTCTGTAATTCATAATAAGTTTTGACCTATGCAAATGTCGAAACTAAACAATCCTAACGATCTAGCGTACAGCAGTGCAACTTCTGCCTGCACAGAGAAACAATGATCTGACTGACAAGTCACAGTGCTGATCTCGAAAGCATATCAAAATAATTTTTCACACTTGATGAACTGGAGACTCTGCAAGGATTACCAAGCAAGCATATTACCTCTTTTTCATGTGGTTTGACTGAATGTTGGGGTTTGTTAGTCCGTAAGTCCCAAATGACCAATTTACAGTCATCTCCAGAAGATCCAAATATATTCTCATCCTTCGTACTCCAGGACACATGTTCAACCACATTCTCATGACCCTGACAAGACAATCAAAAGTCCAATTCAATCATCAAAGTGACAGGCAACCTAGCAAATAAAAACAGTTGTCATCAATAATTCGCAGCATTACCTTGTAAACATGAACTGCATCAAGCACACTCTCTTGGGAAGCAGCAGGCACATCCCACAAGCAAACCTTATGGTCATGCGAACCACTCAAAAGGTACCCACTCTTAAAAGGGCTCCAAGACAAACCATAGCCCTCTTTATCATGACCCCTTAACCTCAAATCAGGGGCAAACTCGGTCACCCGCTGCTTGTTGCAATCGAACACATAAACCTCGGAACTAGATGTCTTTGCAGCAACAATATCAGGGTTCTGCGGCATACAACGCGCTCGATTCACCTCCCCATCAACAGCAATCCTTTTGGAAATTTGTACCTACCAAAAAACAACAAGCAATAAAACTGATGAATTTCATCGAACAGTTGGTGCCCACAAGGTAACAGTGCAAAAAGACGGGTCAGAGAAAAAACAAACCTTGGGGAGAAACGGGTCGTTAGAGTCGGCGGCGACGATGGGTTGTGAGGTGTCGGCAGGGAGGAATGCGTCGGCGAGAATGAGGAAATTGGGTTCGCCCAGGGCAGTGTGAGTGCCAAGGAGGAGCTTGTGGACATTGAAGGAAGGGTGGGAGTGGGATTGGGGAGCGGAAGGAACCCAGTGAACGGTGAGAGAGGGCCATTGCAGAGGCTGAGAAATGAACAAATCGTACAACAAAGGAGTGTTCTTCTTCCAAACGGAGAACTCTTCTTCTAGTTCGGCTTCAACTTCATCGAAATCATCCGCCATTTTTTTCTGCGCCAAAACTTCAAACCCTCGCGCGCCAATGCCACTGTTGGAGGGAAACAGGCCTTTAAATAGTCCACCTCTACAGTTAAGATGGGCTTGGGCTTGGGCTGGGCTACACAACTCCCGCAAGCCCATTTTAAAGTTCGAAAAACTGAATATAAAAGTTTGAATAAATCACCAAACCTAACACTATAAATTTTATTAAATTAATTTTTTTATATTAAAAACTTCAGTCAATATTATTAAAAGATTTTCATTTATACTAAATTCATTTTAGGAATCTCACTATAAGGGGAACACAATGAATGGTGTTCCGAATTTTCTAGATGAGTATCACTCACAGTTCAATTTGGATTGAAATGTAATGTTATAGGGTCTTTTCTGGAAGAAGATAAATCCAGAAACAAACAGAGCAGAATACGACTCCTATATAGATTCTGGATCATTCACCACTCCCACCGTCACAAAAAAAAAAAAAAAAGAATAAAGAAAAAAAAAAAAAAAAAACTCCCATCTGACATGACTCCACCTAAAGTATTCTTGAATTTTGAGAAACTCCAAGAAGCTGAACCAAGTTTTACAGGTAGTAGTAAGATTCAC
>Ga0099824_1000022_pt1 | contig 87751 bp, 35 predicted proteins | sample SiratrowhiteBW_FD_76837 | JGI IMG/M metagenome (GOLD analysis project Ga0099824, IMG submission 76837) | Root nodule microbial communities of legume samples collected from California, USA - Siratro white BW | ecosystem: Host-associated > Plants > Roots > Nodule | place: USA: California... | reverse complement strand
ATATATATATATATATATATATATATATATATATATATATATATATATATATATATATATATATATACGGAAGTCTTCCAGAAAGTAATCACAAGCAGTTCTGACCATCAGAAACATCAATATATTAGAAAGTGCATAAAATTGACAAATCTCCAAGAGTCAAACAAAGAGCATCAAGTTCAAGGTGGCAGTAAACAAAGAACATAAATAAATTTTTAAATGGTTATGTTGGAAATTCTCAAGAGTTAAAAGCAGAGTGGATATAATGAATTTCTAGAGCATTAAGATTCCAAGGCCACTTTTCTAGGTTTTCAGTTCATCACATGAACAGAAAGCTTAAATGATAAGTGATTGTGTTATTCTGATATCATAACATCGTCTATTTAAAGGAGGGTGGCAAGCTTTTTCAGTGAGAAAGTTGAATATAATAATACAGACCTAATATGCACAACTCCTCATACGCAGCCCACATTAGAGGATCCATTGATAGTGCCTGCTTAAAATGATGAATGGCACTTTTCCTTCTGTCAGTGTATCTGAAAAGAAGAGTACCAAAGAGAATTTAGAAGGGGTGAATTTATCAATTGTGGCATGCTTGCATGACATACACATATGTGACACATACACACAACTGCATAGAATTGACTCTAGTTACAGCATCCAATATCTTTATATAAATTAATCTTGTAGCTTTTGCATATGACAAAAAGAGTCAAGATTTGAATATAAATTTCAATTATGCCTGCTTTAATGTTTAAGAAGTACGATTACGACCATTCCCTTTAAATAATATAAAAAAAGAAAATTTCAGATAAACTAATAAAAACTATATGGTAGGTAAGACTAGTTAGCAACCTGTAAATCAGCCCTAACAGATAATGACCAGCTGCCCCATTTGGAACCTACAAAGAAAGCAACATAACATAAGAGTCATTCTACTTCTCCTAGCAAATGTATTATTGGCAAATTATAATAATAAACAACTTAAAGCCAAGCAGCATGCTATAACTAACTCATACAAGAATAAAGAATTCAACAATATAGTAAATTTGATAAGGAATGCACAAAAATGAAAAAGATAAAAACATAACCAGTGATTTGAGAAAAAAAAATGCTAAGACCTCAAAGAGACCATTAAAAAAGTTTGGAAAATCATTCTCAATTTAAAATATATTCTGAATAATGTTTTGTACCTCTACAGTGGGCTCGCTAGGAGGACATAATGCTGTTTCAGCTTCACTAAGAAGATCCATTTGAAAGCATGATATTGCAAACAAGTACCGGGATTGAGCCATTTGCGCCCCTTCTTGCATTAAAAACAAAATGAATAACAAGAGATACATAATGAGAAACACAGCCATGACGTGATAGCAAAATGAGGTAAGAAAACACTAGCCATTAAAAAAATCAGGAGAAAGACAAGAAATTATTATATTTAAACCTGACAGGATTAGAATGAGATTCCAAAACTGGTTGGTGCATATATATTGAAAGAAACATACCCTTTAAGATGTGATATGCAGAATAAGCTTGATTATTCCGCAAGTAACATCCAGCCAACAACTGAAGATTTGTCTGTACAGTATCCAGAAAAGATAGTTATCAAACAAAATTATGAAGATTAACGATATCCTTCAGGAAGCGACACATATATTTCTAAAGAAAGGACCACCAGTAAACAAGAAGAAACACTTAAAATAGTTAAAAGGATAAAATAACCTTCAGTTGAGAATGTCCTATGAATCTTGGGCACAAAAAACAAGAATACACATCAATTCAAAGTGAACAAGTCTAAACATCACATTTGCACATATATAGATATAAATATAACACATAACAAGAACCAAATCCAAACTTTATAAAGACTTTTGTCTATTTAACTGATTTCTGCTTCGGAGTTACTGTAAGGTAAGTAATTCAAGAAACAGGTCTCTGTTCGTAAGGGCAGCACAAAATATCTCCTCACCCTTAACCCTTTCCTAAAACAGCTACACTTAGTAAACAGTCCTCACACGAAAAGAAACCCTTTCACTGTCACCAAACCGAGCACACACGCAACTTCAAACCTTGGAAGAGGGAAAACCAGCAAGTATAAATCCACCACTCTCACAACATCAAGTACAAAACCATCAACTATAACAAAGAGCCAGATAAACTAGAAGCTCAGAATTACCATCGCGAACCCAATTTAATCGAACTAGTGCACAGTGAACAAGGAGGGAAAATTCATGCAGTCCACATAGACCGTGAAGCTAACAGAGGAAGTTGAACAAAAATCCAAATTCCTCCAAAAAGAACCAAAAATTCAACTACCACTACATAAACTACAAAACGAACTTGAATCAAATAAATAGCTAGGCATGAAGCCGTGAGTCACCGATCTCGAAGCTTACAACGGTGAAGTTAACGGAGGGAGAGAATCTTCCACTTCCATTTTCTAGAATTTTCTAGAAAATTGAAGAGGGGAAAAGGTACCTCGGTGGGGAACTCAGCGCAGAGACGGTGGCAGAGGAAGATGGCGTTGGTGTGCATGAAATGGCGAAGACTCTTCTGCACGCAATCAACTAGTATCGCTTCCATGGCAGCTTCTGAAGAATTCGATTCAGAGTGAAAATGGAGGAAAATAAAGGAAAAAAAAAAGAGAGGGTTTTGGTTTCGGTTCAAAATGAAACGAAATGAAAATGCGAAATTGGTAAGTCACGTGCTTTGTCTCCGATTTTCAAAAATTAGGTCACGTGACATTGTTGGACTATCTCAAATGTTCCGTTGCTAACGGAACAACCAAAGAAAATGAATATAGAAAAAAAAGAATAAAATTAAATAGAAAAAAAAATGTTAAATAGTATAATTTCAACCAAACTATTAACTTGGGATGGATGCCATTGATATGTTAATAATAACAATTGGGATGGATGTAATTAATTACTTATCAGTGGTTTACTTTAGAGTTGCTTTAAAAATAAATTTGGTGACATTCAAAAAATTAAAACAAAAGGAAGCATATTATGTTGGTTTTTGCACTAAAATGCACTAAAATACTGTAATTTGGTTTCCTTATTATTAAAATTGAGAGGAAAACTTTTATTTACGACTTTTAGATAAATGATTGACATGATTTAGTTTGAAAAAATGATGTTTAAATAACAAGACTTCAAATTTGGATTAGGTCACATACAAAGTGATATTATACTGTGATATTATACCGACAATTTTTAATTCAAAACTTTCAGAAAATAAATTATATATGGTAGATACAACCTTAATTAAAAATTTTGTAAAATTTAATTAAAATCGTATATAAGTGGCACAACTTCCATGTTAAGTAAAAATAGTTAAATCTTGCGTGATTATAATGACATTAATTATTTCTATTTTAACATTGAAATTGTATATAATTGTCACCCGTATACAACTTCTTTAGTGGTTATTTGTTTTTCTTATGTCAGAGGCACTGTGTATTTTTATTTTTGATTAAAATATTTAAAATTTGTAAGAATGAATATTTGACACAGTTGTGAATTTAAAATTAATGTAATTGATTTAATTTTGGAATGAAATTTTGAATTAATTTATTTTGTGTGTTAGAAGAATAAACAATTTAATGTACCCAAATTACATGTAAAATATGCTGTTTAAAACAAAAAGGTCAAAGTAAAAGAATAAACAATTTAATGTACCCAAATAACAATAATGTTATAGTCCCACATTTACTTTTCCTGTAATTTAGTTTACTTAATCTAATAGTCTTATTCTTATTTTACTTTATTTACTTGTACTGTTTCAATAAAATAATATACATACTAATTAATTCTACACCAGATTTTATTAAATAATTTTTAACATAATTTATTATAATATTGTAAGATCAAGTGTTAAATAAATTGTTAATACATCGTTGCACCCAAATTTAGATCCCAAATAAAACATAATTTGTGTTAAAAAGGTTAAAATTGTAGTTTGAGTTTTTGAAGTATGTGTAATTGAGAATATAAGAACTCTGAGAGTTATTTCCAATTCTATTTGATGTGGGTTTATACTAATCCGAACCAAAACACTCATTGAACTTTTAGTCCTTCTAGCAAAATGCCATAGACAAAATCATTGCATTTTAGTCCTTCTAACTAAATAATTCTCAAGTCATCCAGGGGCTAAACCTCTAATTCTTAACCCAATATAATCATTTATAGAGTCCACACTCTTGCAAACAAATGTGACTCAGTTTTTTATTTTTTATTTATGCCGAGTTTACATTGTTGTTTTTAAAACAAAACTTCTTATTCTCCATAATATAAAGGTTTCTGAAATCACTAGATGTCAGTGAGAGAAAAAAAAGTATGAAGTCACATAACACTCCTAACTTCATGGTTAAACAGTTACCTCATCTAAGCTAATGAATTTCTTTATAATTCCCATCATTTCTCCCCCAGGGAATCGCCCCAGACATCCCCTTGCAGCTGCCACTTCATTTAGCTCATAAACTGAGTCACCACTGCAAGGTTGACAACATTTGTCTCTTGTCTCCTTTGTGTCCAAATCATTAAGCAAGTCTTCACCAGACTTGACACTGGGAATGGGAAATGGGTCAAGAGAAGTTTTCCGAATAGTTGATTCCCCAATAGCACCAACAAAATCTTTCAGCCGACACATGGTGAATGGGACTGATTCAAAGCTATGATCACCATATTCTACTGGAGTAGAGTGATCTCCTGTGACACAAAGGGAAAACTGATATTCTCCAGATGTTTCTGCTTCCCAGAGAAGCCTTGCCAGCTGCCCCACTGCGGTATCGACAGCTTCTAATGCTTTGACCTTGAGGATGCTCGCCTTGTCGTGGCCAGCATCATCTATTGCCTACAATACAACATGAAGTCTCATCGCATAATCCAAAAGCTAGAAGTAACTATAGCTTACAACAGTATACGAACAAGGAGAAATGAAGCAGGAATAGCAAAGGATGGAAGATTTAACTCTGATATTGTATTGTGTGTGATGTAGTCCAAGAGTCTAGGAATGCTAACTACTTGTATTTCCACTTAAATTTTTCTTGATTCAACATTATCTTTTGATAATTTTAGTCTTCATCCTTCAAGAGGAAAGCATGCAGAAGCAGCACTAAAAGGAGGTATTTTGTTTGCAATATGCATCATATCCTTTACATTAAGCTAGAGATTCATTTACAGTAAACACTTCTTAATTTCTGCATTGCAGCAAAAAAGATGGTACAAAACTCCACATCTATAAAGTGGGATTCTAGAACAGATAGGAGGCAAATTGCTGAAAAGTAAAAGCAGATAATAAAAACAAAAAGTAGTAAATTTATGACCTTAATATGAAGAAATCCAAAGTCATAGCCATCAGAGCGACCTGCTTTAAACTCATCCTCTCCAGGTACAAACACTTTGGGACAGGACTGCAAAGGAGCCGAGAGTGCCTTAGCTATTGCCGTTGCTTTTGATGTTAGTAAAGTTCGGTAGTCCCCAGTTGCTCCAGGAGCATCTAGAATATCAATTCCGAGTGATAAGCCCAGGCCAGCAATTATTTTCGTTGGAGCTACCATGCATGGCCACAGACCATGTTTGTCTAAAAATGGTGTAACCTGTAATATATAATTTAAACTGGTAAATGCATACACAAGAACACAATTAGCATTTATGGATTAAGATGTATGACCGCTTTTCTTATGCATCACTTTAAAGCTTGAAAGATAAATGAATCAACTATGAAATAAACTGAAAGAACAGACCTCAATTCGAATGCCGCAACCTCTTAAAAGGACTACATTTGCTATATTCTTCCCTTCTGCAACACGTTTAGTATTCACAGGATGAGAAACCAGAACTTTTGTTATTTCCTTGGACAATTCATTAACAACAGCAGCAGTATGCCTTGCTTCATGAGAATCATCTAAAGCTTCTGCTTTCAAAAGTAAGCGGTTGTCCTTTAATGGGTCTGTTCCTGATATATTTCCACTCAAATTTGGTCCTTTAACAACTACTCCACATCTATGTTCTGTTGCATACCTAATAAAGAAATAGCCAACAGACATAAAGAACTGCTACTTCTTTTGTAGATAAGAATCATTAAGTTAACTATGCAAAAATCTGGAGTTCCCAAACTAGTAAACATTTAGTGGTCAATTTTACATGAAATTTTTAAATTTTGGAAGAAATCTTCAAGCCAAATAAAATAGAGCGCCACAATTAACCCTTAAAAACTTAATATTACCCATGATAAGTGGTAACCTTCATTAACTATTAACCATTAAATGCTATAGCAAAGCAGCCTTGGGCATCTTTACCTGACTCTAACTTCATATTGAGGGAAAGATGGCAGCTTCAATCCATCCAGGGCAGCACAAAGTACGGGGCCTTCTTCTTCAAAGTGCCTGTCAGCTCTCCTACTAGTGACTATTCCAGTTTTCTCGTCAAGAGTAGCAAAGTTTGACTGCAGGAAAATGTTGTATGAGTGATTAACACGAAACAGTGCAAAACAAACTCACTTTTAGACAAGGTTAAGAATTAACAACTTCAACATAACATAGAAAGAAATTACAATCTATAAAACAAATTTACAGTAATTTTAGAAACTTGATCAGAAAACTGATGCCAACCAACATTGTATGGTAAAGCATTTTGATAAAGCTGCAAAAGTTCAGACCATTAAGGACTCTCCTACATTAACTCTGAAAAGGCATGAAGTACTTCCAAATGGATTTTGAAGTAGCATGTCCATACGAAAAGTTAGGCTTCCTATCTTTCCTAAGAATTTAGATGACAGCATGCACCATTATATTCCAAAAGAAACCATGATTAACTTTCTCAACCAAATTACAGAGAAATAAAGTATAGACATAAAACCCAAATTGAATGAAGGAATGAGAATAGTGATCGGATGCAAAATTATGCACCAAAAGTAACTATCTTAAGGTTCTCCAAAATTTGAGACCAACAGAAAGAGCTAACCATCTTCCCACAGAAATCTCAAATATTTTATCCTTTTTCTTTTCACCTGTTTTTCTTTTTCTACAACAGAGAGCAGTCAACATATAGATGGTTTAAATATTAGAACTAAATATGAAATCCTTACAGAATTTGTGATCTGAAGTCATCGCATCCAGGAAAGTAAGGAAAGAAGACAAAACGTTGATAGTGCCTCTAACAGTGTTACTATTCTGTGCTAACCATGAAAAACACAAGCCACAAACTTTCCAATATTATGCTAAAATTTGAGAGAAATATCTAATCTGGTTTAATCTCAAATTTGCATCAATGCTATCTAGATCATCCAGGAAGGTGATAGTTTCTGTAGCATCAAATAAGGTATAAATAGCTTCAAACAAAACTAAGCTTTGAAAAAAGTGAAATAGGGTTCTTAACCAACCTTAAAAGCAATATCACCGGGTGACATGGCCAATCCAGCCCCCATGGATTCAAAAGCTCCTCGACCACGATAATAAACCCTAGGATCATAACCCAACAAGGAAAGATGAGCAGTGTCACTTCCACAAGCTAAGCCAACCTCAACAGGATCCATTAGTCCATTAACTCCAGCAGATGCTATGGCATCCAAGTTGGGTAGTTTTGCTGCCTGAAGAGGAGTCTTGAATCCAAGCCTTGGCAGTGACACATCAGCCAACCCATCAATCAGCACAAATGCCACTCTTTTCTTTGGCACCTGTGGACTGCTCATTCTGCTCCTTTTTTCCTTGCTTACCTCAGTTATAAATAGTAGGGTTAAACAGCAAATAACAAATCACTCCCAATGATGTCTTCACTGCCAGATCCCTGCGACCATAGTAAGTACCATACAAACATTTTATTTTTCAGCAATTTGGCTTCACAACTTACAAAGGCTCAACCAATAACATTCAACCATGAGTCTTTTCTTTCTCTCAAAAGGGAAAGAACAAACTTTGTGATCTGCTATAGAAAAACAGGAATAAAACTCGAGAGAGAAAAAAAAGAAGAAGAAAAACCCAGCCACAAAACTGGAACTTTGTTTCAGTTTTGTGTTCAATGTTCAAACTGGAAACACTTCCTATTCGTTTCAAACATTAATAAGTACAATTGCATCAATCACCCATTTATGAACTTGGCCTGGTGGATATGCAGGGAAATGAAATTGAATCACTGAATTTTTATTAACTCATAAATTAATCTTAATTTATAAAGAAAAAAATATATCTTCATAAATATTCAAAAATACGTCCCAACATTATAATAACAAAATAAGTGGTTCAAGTTTCAAGCAGTTTTCATAACATATTTAATTAATTAGAATATGAGTAGTAGAAGTATATAAGCAAATATTTTTTTACCTTCTAATAATTAATGATTATAATATAATGACTGAAATATCATTTTATTGTTTATGCTTTTAGTAATTTTTAAGTTTAAAATTTTTGTTTTAAAATTTACTAAGTAATCTCTATGGTAAGTTTATGAATTTTTAGAAAATTATTGTATTATTCTTCTTTGTATTAAAATTGTCATATATCTATAAAAATGTTTTTCGGATTGGACACTTCACCGATATGTATTTCGATGTATGTCGGACACGAAACACGCCATTTAATTTAAGATGGCGTGTCTGAGTTTCATATAAGAACTCAGAATATCTCTTGTCTAATTTCTATGGAGATTTTAGAAAAAGTCTACAGCTGCAATATCAGCCACATCAACAATATTTTCAGACTCTCTAGCTGCAATTCTGTTTACATCAGCCACAGTTTCACACACTGTCATGACACTGCAATCACACCCGCAATTTAAACCAGGATTGGACCAAAGGGGAAGGGAGAAAATGGGAATGCGGAATTGAAGTTAAACCCCACCACATAACCAGAGCGGCCAGAAAAGTCCGAGATATGTAACCACTTGATTTATGCACTAAATCAAATAAGTACAAATAAAGTACCGTCTCATCACATGAAAAAATCATCCAACTAGAACATAACAAGCCAAATCGATGCCAAGATCCATTCCAGTTCAGATTTAAAGATACAGTCTGCTAAATCATGGGGGTAACAGTAACCTCACTCTCCCGACCTATCGTTCCCAATTTGATGATACCATCAAACAAATAAATAGAGATGTTTGAAACATGAATAAACATAAAAACAACAATTTCATTTATTTTATTAACACAGTGCTCCAGGGAGTTTAAGAAAGAACAACATGAACTTCTAGTTACTTCACTAACATATACAAACACAAACAAGATACAGAAAATGGGGAGTAGTAATACCCGTTTGAAAGAAAGGATTTAGATCAGTAGCACGTTAAACAATCATGATCAATGAGATGAACAAAAGAGAATAGAAAAAATATTCGTTTGATATTTATGATAGCCTAGGGTTGAAGAAGACCAAATAAAGAGATATTGGAGATAGCACAAATCAGGGACGACCCAATAGCAAAGAGGTATAACAGAGTGGAAATTCTTAAGCTTTAAAGCAAACAAAGGCACAGAGAGAAAGACAGTGATCCACATTGAAATGCAAAAAAGAATAATAATGAAAGAAAGAAAAAGGAACCTGAGTAGAGAGAGAGAGAGAGGTGAAGAATCAACAGGAGAAATTGGTTTGGGAGATGAATTGAAGAAAGAACACAGAGACGAATATCTGACACTGAAAGCTTAAGCAACTGTACCGAATAAATCAAATTCAATTTTTCTTCCCTTTCTAAATGCGCACCGTTTTGATGCCTCCTTCTTCAATCTTCATAAACAAGCTACTAGTATTTCTTTTAGTAATTTGCTACTTCATAAACAATAGTAATGATAACATAATATATAACAAATGAATTATAGAAAATTGGCTTAATGGAAAACAAATAATGGTTTTAATGAAAATAATAGCAATATTAAATGCATTCTTTTAGTAATTTGCATGTTACAGCTTTTAAAAAGGAGAGGTAATAATAGAAAATTGTGAAAATCATATTATATTAATTAATTATATATAATTGACTATTGTTAATCTGTTTTTGTTTAAATAAAAAATAAGTTTTTAACACAACAAAAGATAGTTTATAAGAAAAAAAAATATAAAAAGCTAAAAAAATTAAAAATAATTATAAAATAAATTATGTTTTCATAAAAATTGTTTTATTAAATTTCAACTTGTGTCTTTGATTTTTATTTTATATAAATTTTTTTTCCTAAACATAGTCAAAGGTAGTTTATGAAAATGATTAGAGACAATGTTTCATCAATAATCTTATTTTACACCTTTCTCTTTTTTATGATAATGATATCTTTAACCCTCTTATATGATAATGATATTTCTAACTGCGCGTTCTGATATTACATAAACAAAGTAATTGAATATAAAATAAAATTAAATGAGATAGATAAAAACTAAAGTGAAAACTAAAGAAACGTAATAAATAGTTTTTTAAAATATTATTACTAGTAAATGCTTTATGGGACTTTTATAATCAAAATCTCGTTGATTTTTGAAATTTACCATTGTATAGTAAGAATTCTTGAAAGTCTTTATACATTTATAGATATTGGAAGGATCTTACATATTTTTAGAAAACATTAAAATTTTAAAAGTCAATGAAAAATCTTAATAAAGTAACATCATATTCTTAAATATTACGAGAATTATTTACATTTTCAAAAGTTTTTCATTCCGAGCTGTAAAAATAAAAAGTCTTTATTCATGACAAAAATTGAAATATTAATTCACTGCGTACTCCTAAGAGCATTTGGTTAAAAAGAAAAATAAAATAAAATGAAATGAAAATACACATAAAACCTACATCTTTTTTTTCTTATTTTTTTTTATTTCCGACCAAACATACTAAGTTAAATTATGTTGTCTTTTATTCACGTTAGTACGTAACAAGTAACCAACACAACCAATCATAAAAATATATTAAAAATAATTATCAAACTTTTTTGAATAAACACTATAACAGTGGCAAAAGGGAATTTTTTGGGTGAGTTGTTATAAACATAAAAAAATTTATAAAGCTTTTCTTTTTTTTTTTTGTCTGCACTTTCATTCTCCATTGATGCAGAGTAGTAACCTTAATCGACCAAGCAGGTAACGAATGAAACAACCTTAACCAACCATACTTCACTATTATTGTATCTACCACTTTGCTTCTTGCTAATGAATTTCTTAAAAATCTCTACTTTTCAATGTTTTTCCTCTTCTTCTGTAGTTTCCTGAGTTGCAAGAGCGCAAAAAGAGAAACCCCAATTCTTTCATTTGCTGAATTTCTTAAATTTCCAGGGTTATCTTCATTCTTGTCTGTGCATCATTAACTTAGATTACATTATATAGTTAGAATAGGAGAAAATTGCTTGTGCTGCCTAACACTCTCAATCACTGGGCTCTTTCTTCATCCTCAATTGTGCCAATGAACTATCCTCACCTAACTGGAATTGGTCTTGGTATTCTTTTCTTTATGTAACCCTATATTGGACTATTTCATTCACAATATAAGGTCTTCATTTTCTAGCTAAAGGATGTGGGAGGGGTAATGGTTCAGAATTAGGCATATTCTGAGATACATCATGAGTGAGAGTCGTCCAGCCGAATTGTAGCTTCAAAGTTATAACAGAAAAACATTTCTTTTTCATTTCATCATGTAGAAGGGCATTGGTGTTTGTAGTTAAAAAGGTTTTTAGTCATACTATCACTTTCAGTATTGCCTGGTACTTGACAGATGCCTTATTATGAATTTGTTCTGCTGCTTGGAGTTGTAACTGTATTAGATGTTATTGGAGGTCTCATAATAACTAGGGATATGATCAAAATGGTGTGTAATTGTGTGTAAGTAGGGAAGGGAAACCTTCTCTTCAAGAGCTGGCTTGTGGGATTGAGTTTGGTTCAAACTCAAATTTTATGATAGTATGAAAGTTTGTCTTAGTGAGTATTGTTAGGCCTATTGGGTCACTTGTGATTTGACCATTATAAGTCCATTTACACATGTCTAGTCTTCTAAAGTTTATGCTAGAGATGCTCAATCTTTGATGTGAGGGTAGATAGTAAAAACTAATGTATATAAGTGAGGCATAACCCTCACCTCAAGAGCTAGTTTTTTAGGTTTTGTTAGATTGAAACTCAAATTGTAAGGATATGTCATTTGGCTACTAATTTTATATTGATTTTCCTGCCGTGCTTATTAACTTTTTACAATTGTTGGAAACTGATGGTGCGAAGTACCGCATTAAAAGTCTAGGTTCATGGTTTTCTTGATTCAGGACTAGTGTTTACACTTAGGGAATTGCATTTGTATTTACTCTTAATTGCAGCTAACTCTGAAACATGTGTGTGTGAAATCTGCTGAGTGCTTTCTTACTGAAGCAAGTCATCAAATCTCTACTCTTTAACTGTTATGTTCAAAAATTTAATAAGATCCTCTACCACGATCCATGCAACTTTTATAATTTTCAATTTTGATCTTCTGAAAAGTATTATTCATTTCAAAATGTGAAGTACTTTCATTTCTCAATGAACCGTTTGAGTAATATAATTACTGACATTGGACTTGCTAATTTTCTGTTGTAAGGAATGAGTCAATTGCAAGAATCTTCTTCTTCACTTAAACGCAAACGACAAGACTTGGCTTTAGTGTCAGGATCTATGACAGATGGTGAACGTGTACTGTATAATCTCATACATAGCAAGAAAGACATGGGAATCTGGACAGGAGACATGAAACGAGAAACGAACCTACCTGACAGCATAGTAAAAAAATCCTTAAAATTGCTTCAATCCAAGAATCTGATAAAGGAGGTTGTTAACATTCAAAACAAAGGTAGAAAACACTACATGGCAGCCGAGTTTGAACCTTCCAAGGAAATCACTGGTGGGGATTGGTACACTCAGGGAAGTCTTGATACTGATTTCATAAACCTTGTAAAGGACGTGTGCTTGAAGTGCATTTTCAGGCAGAAAGTTGCAACACAAGATGGAGTTTTGGAGTGGAGCAGAAGGAGTGGTGTCTTCACGGTTGAAGTCACATCACAGCAAATAGATGAGATTTTGCGAGCTTTGGTTTTGGATGATGAGATTGAAGAAGTGAAGAGCACTGGACTAGGGGATTTTTCATCTGTTCCTGTTGGCAGAATTTGCTACAGATGCAAGAGTAAAGGTGGCAACAGAGGGGAACAGAAACCTGGTGCCATGGCTTCCATTCCTTGTGGAGTTTGTCCACGAATAAACTTCTGTACACCAGATGGCATTATCTCCCCAAGAACTTGTGTCTATTATCAGAAATGGTTGGACTTCTAAAGGATTCAAACAACAATTCATAGGTTAGATATGACTCTCCAAGCTTTCACTCTCATCTTGCAGCTGTTGTATTTGTATTGTAAACTTGTATATCAAAACTCCTGCATTAAAATCAGAGCCTTCAGTTCTGCATAAAAGGAGTGTACTGGTTGGAACACTCTTAGTCAATAATCCCAGTTGCATCTTTACTACAATTTTCTGAACCCAGCAAAAACAAAACAAGAGAATGAAAGTTTGATCATTGAACCTATTTGTACCAATTTGTAAGCATGTTATAGTTCCCCCAAGGTGTGTTTTGTTTTGTCCACTATAATTTTGATTCATCTTTCTCTCTGTTTTTATTTGTTAATAGTTGTTACATAAGAAAATATATGCTACTATTATTTGTTGGTTCAAGTAATGAGGAGTTTTTAATTCTTGTAAGCCTAATATCAAGTTCAAACTTTGGGAGGATGTGTATGAAATAATTGTGAGAATTAGATTATCTCAATAATTGATTATTATTACGATCGACGATAATCCTTGTCAATTTTATTTAGGTAATTTTGTTGAGAAATGATTAATTATGTTTAGATTCTCAAGAAAAAATTATTTTCGCCTGAGAAGAAAGTATATATTAAACTAAAAGAAAAAAATTGTTAAAAAAATCCTAAATTATAACTTTCTTAAATAAAATATTTGGATGAAAAAAAATTATTTAAGAATTTAGTGAAACTTTATGCAGTAATGAAATCTTTAAAGAAATTATTAAACACACAAAATCTAAAAGATTTCAATCATAACATCTTAAAATATTTTTCTCTATTTTAATTAAGCAGTCATGCTAGATTGAGAGGATTTGATTTTTTATGTGTATATTTTAGTGAACCAGTTCCTATGATATTAATGTCAATCTATGTGTTTATGATAAATCGGAACAACAATAATTATTACTAAAAAAATACATACAAACAATAATTGGAAGGAAGAAAAAAAAAAAGAGCACAATGTACATAACATAACACTTGGTTGGTGTATTATATCTTCATGCACAAAAACCTATTACTTCCGTTGTTGTTGTCCAATGAACGGCAACAAAAAAATTTCACATTTTAACTAGAGAGAGTGAAGAAAATTGAGTAAAAACAAGGAGATTTTGTTATGCACTTCAATCAAAAAATTCCCAGATGATTTGAGACAGTTTAATCCTTAATATTTTTATATAGTTTCTTCAGCTAATTGAATGTTATCTATTTTCTTGATTAAATTGCATTTTATCAGAGAAGGTACTTTAAACTTTGTCCTTGAAGTCATAAAGACTCTCCTAAAACTAAGAATGAAGTTCATGTACCTTTGCACATTCAACAGTTATGTGTTTTCTATTTTTAGCACAATGGATCCATTCCAATCAGCCTAAGTTTTAGGTTTCTGACTATTATTGGTTTAACTGTCAATTTTTAGAAGCAAATGAAGCATAGGTGCCTGGTCTTTAGCCCAAATGCTTCTCACCTAAATGGTGCATGTCCTTACATGTGTTAGTTTGAGTCACTATATATACATGCACCCCACCATTGTAAGTTACATCTCATATCAAGAAGTACTTGTTAAATTACCTTTCGCTTTTTCAATATCAAAATTCAAAACAAGGAAACTGAAAAATGGATCAATCCAATAACATGAGCCATCAAGCTGGTCAAGTCATGGGACAAGCTAAGGTGAGTTTAGCACTTGTATATGTTCAATATATTCATATCCTTAAATTTTTGCACAACTTTCTCAGTTATAGTGACATGACAAGTGGGAATAATGTTATTGATGATTTAGGAGAAGGCAGGTAACATGATGGACAGTGCAAGCAATGCTGCTCAATCTGCCAAAGAATGCTGCCAAGAGGTTAGAACATTTGTTTCAACAATTCAGTTTTGTTGACTGTTTATAATAATAGAGCATAATCAGAATCAGTCTTTATTTAAAATAAGGCTCTTGAAAAGCAGGATTGAGACAATTTTATGTGGTGCAGTAAAACTTATTTTATAAACAGCTTATTCTTATAGAAACAACTGAAATTGAAGAAAAAAGTTTTCAGAACATGATGTTAGATTTTGTATAACAAGCTCAAAATTATAGAGAATTTTGATGAAACTCAAAATTATAGAGTATTTTGATGAAACTGTTATGGTGTTGTAGACTGGCCAACAAATGCAGGCAAAGGCACAAGGAGCTGCTGATGCTGCAAAAAATGCAGTTGGGGCTAACAAATGAATCTGATGGAGATCTCTCCAAGTGGCTATTTATGTCTTTCAAAAAGTGCTTTTTGGACTTTATGCATTTATTTGCTTTTGCTATCTTTTGCTTTTAGCATATTTTTTCACTTTTTAGATGGATAAATAAGATTGTTTGTGTATCAGCCACTTGAATGAAGGCCTTGTTTGTTAGAATATCATATTATAGTTCATAGACAACCATTTCTTAATATAAAAAAATGCAGGTTAATGCAATTTCTGTTCCATTTTTTTCTTCAAAATTCTGTTCTGTCTAACTCTATTCCAATGCTATTAAGAACAGATAACAGATTTTATTCCAAATGCATGTAAGAAATTATTTATTTTTCAAAGAGTTGGTACCAAGTAACTATATATAAGTAAATTCAAATCTCAATTTTATGAGATTGAAGGAAGGTGAAAATTTACTTCATAATATCATATTAGAATTTATAAATAAGACTAAATGATAATATAGAATTAAACATGTCATAAAAAATTGTTTAGGAATAAAAATATTAATGTAACTAAAAGATATAAATATTTCATTCAATTATAAATTATCAGCAAATTGTTTGTTATAAATCATTTAATTATATGAACTGACAATAATAACAAGTATATCACTTATTGAACAATTTATTAAAATAATTTCATTGTCTCAAGAAATATATTTTTTTCTCTTACAAATACAAATGCTGATAATTTATTTGAAATAAAATAATCAATATTGTTAAATTAATTTAATTTTTTTTAAAATTAATTTTACAATCACTTTTAGATTTAATAGTTAGTATTGCAGACACGTATTAATAATTGAATAACACACAAATTTATTTTAAATTTTTTGTAAGATAAAATCAACTGATCATTGGATATATTAGGATTTTCCTATAAAATTAGATATAATAAGAGAGAGACAAATCCAACAACACAAATACTAACATTAAAAACACATAATCTTCTGGTTAAAAAAAGAAAAAAACTGCTGAAATAGTGAGTCATGCACTTATTAATTTCATTCCTTCCATTACACAAAAAAAAAATTTCAAACAGCAGTGAGTTTATATATTCCACTTAAAATCTATCATGAGCAAAACTGGTAGTAGTGATTGCATTTATGTAAAAATCAATCTCACAGAAATAGTTGACCTAATTAAAAGTTCCATGTTAACATATGAAATTAAAATTAAAAAGTGATATATTTACATGTAGTAAAATAAAAAAACATTTAATTTATAAATATTAAATATATTTTTTGAGACTAAAACTAAAAAAATAATATTTATGTACAAAATTATACACATATAAAATTAAGGACAAACATATAGTTTAATTAATTAAATATGTTTATCTCAATTCTCTCCTTAGGTTGATAAGCATTTAACATTTATATTGTACCAGCGCTTATTAAATCAAACAAAAAAAATAATTAATAATTAGAATAAAACTCTTTTTAGGTAGTACTGTCCAAATGTCAAATTATAAAAGGTCTTATAAAGAATGTATTAGTAATGTTATTTTAAAAAAATGTTTATTTCATTTCTTTAATTTTCTCTTTATTTCTTGTCTATTCTTATTTATTTGTTTTATTTAATTAATTTATCTATGTAACATGAAAATAGGCGTTTAAATATAGTATTAGCACAAACAAGTGAAAAAAATGAATTGATAAAAGTTTGTCTACAATCATTTTCATAAACTACCTTTGACTATGTTTAGGAAAAAGTTGTTCACTCTCAGCTGTAAAAGCAAACTGTTTATATAATATGAATATCAAAGACACAAGTTGAAATATAGTAAAACAACTTTTTCTAAAAAAAAAAACAACTATTTTATAAATGTAAAAGATTTTATTTTATAATTTTTAAATATTTTTTATCTTTTTTATATTTTTTCCATAACAATATTTTCTTGTGTTAAAAAAATATATGTTTTATTTAAATAAAAACATATTAACAATAGTCAATTATATATAATTAATTATTAATATAATATAATTTTCGCAATTTTTCATTATTACCTCTTGTTTTTAAATCTTTGACATGCAAATTACTAAAAAGAATGCAATAGATGTTGCTATCATTTTCTTTAAAATCATTATTTGTTTTCTATTCAACAAATCTTACATTATTCATTTATTATTATTATTATATTATTATTATTATTATTATTATTATATTATTATTATTATTATTATTATTATTATTATTATTATTATTATTATTATTATTATTATTATTATTATTCAAAATAAGAAAAGACAGTAGAACTACTAGTAACTTGGGTAAGAAGATCGGAGGAGGAGGCATCAAAACGGTGCGTATTCAGAAAGGGAAAAAAACTTTGAATTTGATTGATTGGGTTCAGTTGCCTAAGGCTTTCAGGGTCAGATCTTCGTCTCTGTCTTCTTTCTTCAATTCATCTCCCAAAGGCGTTTCTATTGTGGACTCTGCCCCCTTTCTCTTTCTATTCAGGTTCCTTCTTCTTTACCCTTATGATTTTCATTATTATTCTTTTTCGCTTCGTAGACCACTAGCTTTCTCTCTGGGCCTCTGTTTGCTGTAAAGCTTACAAATTTACACTCTGTTATACCTCTTTGCTATTGGGTTGTCCCTGATTTGTGCCACCTCCAATATCTCACTACTTTTTCTTCTTCTCTTTATTTGGGCTTCTTCAACCCTATGCTATCATAAGAATAAAAGGAACATTTCCTCCTCCTTCCTTTTGTGTTCATGATTGTTTAAAGTGCTACTGATTTAAATCCTCCTTTCTTTTTCAAATGGGTATTTTATGTTTGTATATGTTAGGGAATAACTAGAAGTTCATGTTGTTCTTTTTTAAATCTCCCTGGAACACTGTTTATATGTTTATTCATGTTTTCAAACGTCCTTATTTATTTGTTTGATCTTAACTAGGGTGGGAGAGTGAGGTTACTGTTACTCCCATGATTTAGCAGACTGTCATTTTTATTTCTGAACTGGAATGGATCTTGGCATCGCTTTGGCTTGTTATTTTTTAGTTGGATGATTTCTTCATGTCACGGGAATTTACTTTTTTGTACTTATTTAATTTAGTGCATCAAGTGGTTATATATCTCGTGGTTTTATATCGCGTACTATTTTGGCGGCTCTGGTCATGTGGTGGGGTTTAACTTCAATCCCACATTCCATTTTTTAACTTCCCCTTAGGTCCAATTACGGTTTTGAATAATTGCAGCTGGAGAGTCTAAAAATGTTGTTGATGTGGCTGATATTGCAGCTGTAGACTTTTTTTTTTTTTTTAAATCTCCATAGAACTAGAAAAATGATATTTCTGAGTTCTGATTGATTGTATGTTTTTTTATGTAGCAGCAAGAATGTATAATAATGTTGGGATGCCACCTGGAGCACCTCAACTGCATCCTCAACCTCCAACGAACTCACAACCTAATATGTTTGGGAATGCATTTAATGTTGCTGGATCAGGACTAATTCGAGGTGGATTGGGTGCATATGGAGAAAAAATATTAGGGTCAAGCTCTGAGTACGTTCAAAGCAATGTATGTATTGTTCTATCATTCTTTTTATTGAATCATTTAATCTGACATGCTAATTGACGGTTGGCAAAATTATATCTGGTTTTGTTTCTCTGTCATTTCAGCATTTTGTATGTTTAGTTTCTTTCTTGTTTTGCGTTGCCTTCATGGCATCTAAGTTGTATGTGGAAAACTGCTTTTTCTTAGGAAACTTAGAATACCATCTAAGTTGTATGTGGAAAACTGCTTTTTCTTAGGAAACTTAGAATACCTCTTCAATACCGGGTTTCTAAGCTTTTTGGTATATCATGTGAATGCTTATCTGCTGATGATGATCAGAATCAATCTTATCTATTGATGATCCGAAACAATTGTACCATACAACTTTGCATCTTAATATTTGGTATTCCCTTTTAATCTTTTTTTCTAGAAAATTTCAAACGTTATGTGTTATTGCAATTCAATTTTGAATCTATCTCATATATGGCATATGATCTCAATTCAATAATGCTTATATTTCAATCCATGTTCCTTTGATTTTGGAGAAAAAACCCATGCAGCTGAAAGATAATTTTAAATATCTTTAGTTAGCATGTTAACTTAATTATTTAATATTACATGTAGTTGTGAATTTCAATTTTTTTTAATATTTTTATCTATTTAACTACAGATAAGCCGGTATTTCTCTGATCCCCAATACTACTTTCAAGTGAATGATCACTATGTTAAGAACAAATTAAAGGTTGTTTTGTTCCCATTCCTGCACCGGGTAAGCAGCAATAATGTCATCCTTTTCACATTTATCTAGTTGAATTTTCATTTCATTATCTTATTCTATCTTCTTGCTTGCCCTTATCTTGTTTTTCTTGTGTTCAGGGTCATTGGACTAGAATTACTGAACCGGTGGGAGGTAGGCTATCTTATAAACCACCAATTTATGACATAAATGCTCCTGACTTGTACATTCCATTAATGGCATTTGGTACCTATGTTGTTCTTGCTGGCATCTCACTTGGTTTACATGGAAAGTAAGTATAATATCTCCTTAATCTTAATTGCTGAAGTGATCAGATGTATTTTCCTCAAACTCAAATTGAGCTACCTCACCCCTGCAGAAGTTTATTTTTACCTGTATATACTATGCCACTGTTCTTTAAAAAGGATTTTTGCTTGTTTGTGGTGGTGCTAAGGGAAACACAAATGGTTATTTACCTTGTGCAATAAAAAAAAATTATACTGTATATTATCAGAGTTGAACAGTGGCACCTCCCTTTTTGTCTGGGTGTAACAATGAGTCTTTTTCCTTAAAGAAATTCAAGTCCAAAAATGATCTTTATTCTTGTGTTCCAAACTAAAACATATAAAAATTGATTAGAAGTCAGACAAGTAATGATCTTCTGTGGTATGAAGATTACTAATTTCAATTTCTTGATTGTTATTTTAATAATTCCATAGACGAATATTGAAAAGTTTCACTGAGAATTTAGTTTGGTTAAAAGTGCCGAGTTTGTTCCATCTCCTCATGCTTTCTAGTTTGTCATAGTTTTTTAAACATGCTGTATTTGTTGTGGGCAGGTTTAGTCCTGAAGCTTTGAACTGGTTATTTATCAAGGGATTGGTTGGTTGGTTTATGCAAGCAGGACTGCTTAAAGTTACTTTATTTTCATTGGGAACTGGGGAAGCACCTCTTTTGGACATTATAGCGTATGCTGGGTACACTTTTACTGGCTTGTGTTTGGCTGTCTGTGGGAGAATGATATGGAGTTACTCCTACTACTTTCTGATGCTGTCGACCTGCTTATGTATGGCAGTGTTCTTGGTTAAAACAATGAAGAGAGTCCTTTTTGCTGAAGTCAGGAGTTATGATTCAAGCAAACACCACTATCTCTTGCTCTTCATTGCTTTGGCTCAGTTCCCATTATTCATATGGCTTGGAAACATTACTGTCAATTGGCTAATATAGTGATATCATTTACACTGTACTTAGGAGTTAGAAGTACTTGGTGATACTTTTGGCTGTTAACTTTGGAGAATAGTAATACAAGGTTCTTTTCTCTCTTTATTGGATACCAAAGATGCGTAATTACAGGCATTTCCCTTCTTCAGATGTATTATATGTATTAAAAGTTTGTCTTTAGTTCATGTGCTGTGCTGAGCTGTTTGGTATGTAGCCTTGCATTTGCATGTACCTTTACACAGAAAATGTTTGTTTGAAGTTTTGATTGACTATTTTTAATGTGTTCTACCAGTGTTGCTAGTTGAAAATTGAGAACGTTGTCTATATATTGTGGTAGAAATTACATGAGTTTTGCTGTGGCAGTTCGTATTTCTTTGAAATGGATTCAATGGATTGGTGGATTGCAAACCCTGGAAAAGGAAGGGCTTGAGACAATTTTCCTCCATTCATCAAGGGGAAAATTTTCAGAAACTCTTGTGTTTGTTTCCGCGCAGAAATGTGTAAGAAGTTTGAAAATCAATGTATAAAAATACGAAAAATGAAATGAAATTTTTTAAACTCTTCCTCTAAATATGCAAAGAAAGTAATACAAATAACTTATTATAATGTTTGATAATTAATTTTGCAAGAAAAATAACAAAATTTAATTAACTCAATTTTAAATTAACTTTATTAGATGTTTTTAAATTGATGTAATATGTAATATTCAAATATATTTTATTGTTATAATAAAATGAATAGTTAAATAGTTAATGTAAAAAATATCAAAATAATAAATAAAATTAATTTATTTAAATTTTGATTATTTATTAAGATATACTTTTACCATTGAATATAATTTTTATTTATTACAATTTTATAATAATTTTCTATTTTAATCTAAATTTGATTTTATCTTTAATTTACTTTTTTAAAATTTTATTTTTTACAATAATTTATTTTAAAAATTTATTTTACAAAATATTTTTAATTATATTAATAAATAACCAAATTTATTATATTGCATTAATCAAAACAACTAAAAATTTGTTTCACACTTTCCATTCACTTTTTTTCAATTCAAAAACCTTTCTTTTGTTTATAATCATATTTATTATTAAATTAAAAGAAAATAGAGTGAAATGAAGAGTATCCTTTTACAAAAATCTATTTTATACAACTTTTATTTAGTTTATATATTAGTTTAATAATATGATGAATTGTGTTATTCTTTGTAATTATTTGTAAATAACAATAAAAAACATGGTGCATTATGATTTGGAAGGGAACGAGTTAGAGAAGAAAAATGTATTAGTTTTTTTTTTTTTTAGATTTTAGAAGTTATTATAATAGTATAATAATAAATAATAGTTCTTTAAATGTTGATGAGATAACTGTGAAAGTTTGTTAAAACCATATATTTTCAAGTAAGAAGCTAATTATATATGTCATAAAAGCAATATTTTATAATTACTTTTTATACTAATTCTATTTGGTGTGTATTTTAGTTAGATAATATGGTAAATTATAGTACAATTTTTAATTAATTATAAATAATTTACAACATTTTAATGATGTGATATATTAAGATGTTTCTAGAACCAATTTAATGTAAAATAATATAAATAATCATAACAAAATTCAAAATGAATTTTGTCTAAGGGAGTATTTAAATTTTATGAACTAAATCTGATTGTAAAACTTTCTATAAGCATATTTGTAAGCTGTAATTATATGTATTCTCAATTAATAAGGTAAGAGTGAGCGAGGTCAACTCTTAGTAATATTAATTTTAATAAATTAAAATTGTTTTATTAATTTTTTATTTATTTTAAATTATATGCTATTTTTTATATATTTTTATTATTTAAATTAATCTTTACTTACACAATGATCTTGCTTATTTATATTTATTTCATTTAATTTATCTATAATAATATATTGATTATATTTATTAATTTACAATTATGTTATTTAATATATGGTATTTAATAATGTATTGATTATATTTATTAATTTATTAACTTACTTTATTTGTTTATATTTATTTACATAATTTAATTTATTTCTATTTGCATACTACTCTTCTTTATAAATATGTCATTTAATTTATTTTTAATTATATACTTATTATTTATGTTAAATTTACAATTATCTGTTTGATTTATTTTTAATTATATGTTGATTCTCTTTATTATATTTATAATTATGTAATTTAATTTATCTTGAGTTACACATTAACTTTTTTTCTTTCAACAACTTATGATTGTATTATTTAATTTATATGTCATCTTTATTAATTTATATTTTTGTTATTTTATTTGCTTGCTCATATTTTATTATTTATTAAACAATAATAAAAATAAAAGTATATTTTATTTTATTTAATAAACTTGTATAAAATAAAGTTACCTATATGTTCTATTATTATTATTATTATTATACTTTTGTATTTGTTTGAATAATGTGTATAAATTAATTATTTAAGATAAATATGACATATCTTAATAGTTATTATGTTATGTGATCCTTAAAAATGTCAAAAAATATATTAGTTGACAAAAAGTCATATATCTTATTTCAGTAAGTCGAAACTATGCTAAGATATGAGTGTTCGCGATTGGAAAGTCATAAAAACAGAATCGTGATGTGGTTTAAGAAAGTATTTACCAAGTAGATAAATATTTCGATTGCTTATAATATCACTTTGGATTAGGATATTCTTAAATCAATTTTGAGATTAGTCAATATCTCTTAAACATTACCAAAATTAAATAAAAACTATATATCTCTTTTGTGGACTAAATAAATAATCACTATTCTAGTGAAAAATAATTATATTTGTACACACATGTTTTTAATAAGAAACATTTAATGATGTATCTTCTTTTCAAATAACTTTTTTGTTCATAATAAATCATAAGTGAAATATGAATATGTTTGTTTGATAAATTGATATTGAGTTTTAGGGTTGTAAGTAAAATTTTAAACCTTCATTTTATGTATTTGTATATTAATTTAATTAAGATTGATATTTAAAATTTATAAGACTCTAACTTTTTTCTTTATGTTTTTCCTTATTAAGTAGAAAAAAAAACTCTTTAAGAAAATTTATTTGAAATATATTGAAAATTCTTTTATATAATATTCACTTATAGAAAACTTATTTTAATATATATATAATCCCTATCATTATGTAGAAACTTTTAGTTGTACAAATTTATTTATATTTCTTTTATATATTATGAATTATTATAAAAATGTAAAATTATGTTATGATTAATTTGTTCTAAAAAATGTCAAAGAAAAATTTTATTTTTAATTTTGAACTAAATAATAATTATTTATATAATAGTTAAGATAATAAAAATATAATAAGTAGTAACTAATTTGTCGTGAAAAGACGATAATATAGTATAATGTAGAAGAATAATGCTCAAAATATGTAAGATTGTCTAACACCACGTTTCTTTGCTAATCACAAATAAATTATAAAAAAAAAAGTTGTGATTGGTTAGTAATTAAACTCAATATATATTAGTATATAATAAATATTTATTCATGTAAAACATTAATATATACACATATAATTAAATTTTTCTCTAAAAGAAAATAATTATTTATATAATAGTTAGGATGATAGGAATGTAATAAATTTAATTCATTAAAGAGCAATTAATTCGCCCTGAGAAAAGACCGCCCCATGTAGAAGAATGATGCTCTACAGATGTAAAACTGTTAAACACCATGTTTATTTCGTGCTTGTCAGGAATGAATTATAAAGGGAAAGTGTGATTAGTTAATAATTAAGTGTAAACTTAAATGGTAAATTCATAAAAAAAATGTGTGAGAAATGAAGAGATGAGTACACGTGGCAGAGTGTAGGTGTGGAGTGATGAGAGAGAAGAGATAACATCTGAGCAGAGGAAGATTAGACGAGTGGATGAAGATGGGTGCAAGGTGGATCTGTGTCAGCACCGAATGTGTCTGAAATATTTGAGCCTTTGGATCCTAAAGTTAAGGTCACTTCACCAAACTAGGAAAAACACAAACACAAACGTGTATGAAAAACGAAAAAGAGCTATTATGAAGGGACCAAGCGAAAGACCACGTTGCATGGTGAGGCCTATAAAGGGCAGAGGAAGAAGAGCAATGGGTAAGTAGCATTTTGCATCTCACAGCGTTTTTAGGTCCCAAAGAAAGAGAGAGAGAGAGGAACCAAAGACAGGGAGGAACAAAACCAACCAACACAAACATCATCTTCTTCAGGAACAACGTCTAACTAACGTTGTTTGTTACATGGCCACTCGTGTTATCCCACCAAGAATCCTAAGGAACCTCCGATACAATACAGCCACAAAACCACTCAAATCCGCGAACGCTCCTCTCTCCCCCACTCTCTCTCCTTCTCCCTCCCTCCCGCCGCCCCAGACCTCCGCCGTCCTCCGCCCCGCCGCCACCGCTGACCTTAACTTGAGCGACGTCGAGAAGCTCTTTTCCCACGTCCGCACCACCGCGCTCCTCCGCTCCGCCACCGTCCTCCACGCCACCGCCGTCGAGCCCTTCGTCGACTTCGGCACCTGGCTCATGCGATCCAACCTCGTCCACGTGCCTGGCATCCGTGAACTCGTCTTCGCCACCGTCCGCTCCACCTTCTACGACCACTTCTGCGCCGGAGAAGACGCCCCCGCCGCCGCCTCCAAGATTCGCGCCCTCAACCACGCCGGCCTCCGCGGCATGCTCGTTTACGGGGTCGAGGACGCCCTCGACAATGACGCCTGTGACCGCAACTTCAGAGGGTTTCTCCGCACCATCGACGTCAGCAGATCTCTTCCTCCTTCTTCGGTAACCCCTTCTTCATTTTTCTCTTCCTTCCCTTCCCCTCTGCTTTTACTCATTCAAAAGCATTTTCACAAAAATTATACGAATCAGCATCAATCAATACATTCCCATGATCTCAGTGTATACAACGTTCTACCGTTTCTGATACATTCAACACATGACATGGTCTTGAGCTTTTTTTTCTGAAGATTTTTGTCATGTGTGACGTTGAGATCATGAAAGTGTTTTGGTTACTGTTGTATAGAAAGTACACCATTTTCATTACTCCAATTTCATGCAATAGATTGTTTGACAGATTGTATGAAATGGGGAGGAATGAAACTTTGGTGTGCATGAGTATAAGAACAATGTTTTTTCTTCTCTTGTTTGTTTGTTCTTGGGTTTTTGCATGTAACAGATCGGCAACAAAATGGTGCGATCTGGAAGTGACTGACACATGTACTAAATGGCATTGTTGAAATGAGAAATCAAAACGGTTGCTTTATTGGGGTTCCCGTCTTCACTCTGGAGCTAGCTAGCCTTGATGTGGTGACGTACATGGAATAGGAATGAAATCTACTACTACTACTACTACTACTGTTATATGATGTTATTGGAGAGGGACAAAGATTGGTCATTTCACTGGTGTCACGGTTACGCGGTGCTTGAAATGGGGTAGAGCGGAGTGTTGGTTTTTCTCCAACAACAGCGTTCATGGACTTGACTACTAGCTACTACTGTCTAGAACCATCGCGATTTCCTTGTCAATTTCCTTTTGGTACCACCCCACTAGTAGACCACGCAAATCCTGTGGCTGCTTGTGTTTTTTCCTTTCTTTTCACGTGGAGAGTGGTGTGTTTTAGATTTTGAGAGGGTATGATGATGATTCTAATGGTTCGAATGAATTTGTTTGATGTGACAGGTGAGCTTTGTGATCGTGAAAATCACTGCAATATGTCCAATGAGTCTTTTGGAAAGAATGAGTGACTTGCTCAGATGGCAGCACAAGGATCCTTCTTTCAGTTTGCCATGGAAGCAAGACTGCTTCCCCATTTTCTCTGAGTCAAGCCCTCTGTACCACACAAGGAACAGACCCGAGTCTCTCACCCCAGAGGAAGAGAAGGACCTTGAACTTGCCATTCAGAGATTCTACGAGCTTTGCCAAAAGTGTGCACAAGCCAACATTCCTTTATTGGTTGATGCTGAATTCACTTCTGTTCAACCTGCCATTGACTACTTCACCTACTCCTCTGCCATCTTGAACAACAAAGATGATAATGCCATTGTATATGGCACCATTCAGACCTACCTGAAGGATGCCAAAGAGAGGTTGCTGCTGACAGCACAGGCTGCAGACAAGATGGGAATCCCAATGGGGTTCAAATTAGTGAGGGGTGCTTATATGTCAAGCGAAACAAAATTGGCTGAGTCTTTGGGGTGTCAATCCCCAATTCATGACACCATCGATGACACACACAAGTGCTTCAATGAGTGCTCAGCTTTCATGCTTGAGAAGATTGCTAATGGCCCTGGTGGAGTTGTTCTTGCAACTCACAATGTTGAGTCAGGTACATACATCATCAGTTATAAATTTACCGCACATATCAATTTGTGATGAATGAAAGCATGTCAGTATTCATTTTTTCATGTGATGATTTATGGAATGATAATCTAATGGAGAGGTGTCAAATTTAGGGAAACTGGCTGCTGCGAAAGCTCATGAGCTGGGGATTGGAAAGGTGAACCACAAGCTTGAATTTGCCCAGCTGCATGGCATGTCTGAGGCCCTTTCCTTTGGTCTGAGCAATGCAGGGTTTCAAGTGAGTAAGTATATGCCATTTGGACCTGTGGAAACTGTTATGCCATATCTCCTGAGAAGAGCCGAAGAGAATAGAGGAATGTTGGCAGCTTCGGGCTTTGACAGGCAATTGATGAGGTGAGCAGAAAATAAAATAAGAGTATTTTACTTTAACCAGTCTCCATTGTGGCATATACACAAATATTTGGTGGTGTTGTTCTGATCTGGCATTGATGTTTTGCAGGAAGGAGCTGGGAAGGAGGCTAAAAGCTGCTGTCTTTTAATTTCAATTTGGTGGGACGATTTCTTGGGATGTTATAATGTATTGCTTTTAGACAATAGGATTTGCTAAATTTGTGTACAAATTAGAGAATCCTGTTATCCATTTTGAAATGTTACTTCAAATCAATGAAAAGTGCATTCTACTTTTCTGCATTTTAAATATATTCGACTACTGCACCAAGAGTCAAGTTATTTAGTGGCCAAGTAATTTATAATTCAACAACTTGACCACAAAACTATAAATACATCAGTTATATGAAACTAAGATATCAGTTACAACCTGAATTCACCAAATGGCAGCTATAACAGCCTTGTGTTTAAACATTTGAATTGAAGATAAGTAAAAAAGAATTCTTATTTTGCAATTCTGAAACAAGTTACTCCACTAGCGATGATTCCAAACCCAAGAGCACAAAATCAAATTTCCAAGTTGCACATTCAATTTGTGAGCTAATCTTGTCACTTTCAAATCAATTTGGTCCATTTCATTTAAAAAGAATGAAGGTTGTTAGATAATCATTGGTTCCATTTGCTAGGAATAGTCCAAAAGTGCTTTCTTTGATGAAAGAAGTGATAACAATTTGTACAACTTGCTCACTGTCATAATGTGATAGCTAGCTATATACCACCATTTAACCAACCAATTGGGCAAGTGTCAAATTCAATTCCCTCCAATTCCCAACATGGAAAATGACTCAAGGCCAAAAGTAACCTAGTGATGTGGATGCATGTTACATACTACTTGCTGAAGTGATGTTCCATTATTACTATTCTTTCCAATGATGAATTTAAAAAAAGTTAAGATTCCATGGCAGCTATTACTGAGTTGGAATCCATGGATTTTCTACTTGGATTCGGACACTGAACTCAACACTCAAAACAACACTCCCAACAAAAGGACAACCACTCATACATGTGAAACATAGAAAAATGTGCATTGTCGTAATTCTGTTATTTTAATAACTACAAACACAGATATCTAAAAAGAGTACTAAGAAAGTAAAGGAAACAAAACAACCTAAAAGTGGTTCCAAAATTGCTCAACAAACACATTTATTATGTATTAATTTAGGGGATCCAAGATCCTAGGAGATTCAAAATTTCCAATGTTCAACAGTATGTAGAAGAAATACTTGGCAATACAAGTAATTATTGTATATTAAAAAATATGATTCACACACATACATATATAAATATAAAGCGAGATATATATATATATTCTTTATTTGCAATGAGAAATATACTCTAAATAGCACTTAAAAATTTTCAATGACTCATGGATTTCGAAATTCAAAACTTTTGAGTTTGTTTTTTTTTCCTTACTATATTTGTCCAAGATGGAACTTCAAGATCCTAATTAAGTTGCGTTTGAGAGAAAAGCATTTAAGACAAGTTATATAGTTTTTTTATTTATTAAAAAACTAATTATTCTGAATATTTTGATAGTTTTAATTTTTTTTATATCAGCTTTTCGATAATTTTAATATATTAAATATTGTTTGAATAGTATTATTAAGAATTACTTTTGAATTAAAACATGACTTTTACAACAATTTTAAAATAGTAATATAATATCAAGTAAAATATATATATATAGAACTCTATTGGTTTGGTTTTAAAATGAAAGATATTTTTATACATATTCTAAGTTAAATTAATTTGTAAGTCCCTAAACTATTTGAGAGAATTAGATTCCTGGACTATTTTTTCAATTGAGATCCTGAAGTTGTATTTATTTTTTAATTCGTCTTTCCATCTCCGTTAAGGAAAATTAATGATGAAAATTTAATTTAAAAAACAAATAAATATTTGAAAACTCAATTTAAAATGCTATTATTATTTTTTAAATAGTTTGTAAATCTAAGTAATTTTCAAATTCTTCTAAGACATTTTCAGAAAAATTCTCAAATATTTTATAAAACGTCTAGAATTTAAACACTATTAGTTAAACTAAAAATATATATAATGCACATACATAAGAGTATATTAAAAAAAATGGGTCAATATGTTTTTTTTTTTTTTTAAATCTTATATTTGAACTGTTTTGTTATTACCAATAAAATATTTGCATTGTTTGGCTCTCACCTGTAAAAGGGGTCTACAAAGATTCAACCTCATTTATTGATCTGGCTGACCGTTTCATAAAGGTTTTTTTTATTTACAATTTTTTTCTCCCACCCGTACCTATAATGTATTTATTAAAACACTCCTTTATTATTTAAAAAATCAATTATTTAAAATACGTTGAAATTTAGTTGGAATATGTTCTAGATTTGTCATTCTCTATAAGTTCGCATTTTTTATTTCAATATGATTTACAAATTAAGCATTTTGAAATGATTTTTTCGGAACTGTATTTAAATTACATCAACTAGACGTATATTTAAATTTCCTGAATGATGTTGTCTGAAACATTTTTTATGGTACACTTTAAAATATATTTTATATTACATAATTTAAAATTCTATTTTAATTTTAAATTTGGGTAATTCAAAATATAGTTATTGATTATGAGATGCTAAGACAGTGATATGTTTAATTATTTTATATATTATGGTGTGGAAGAATAAAGTAGTTGGAAGTTTAGGAAGATAATATCTTTAATAGAAGAATAATCATGACTATAATTTACACATTTATTCCTTTCTATAATCTCATCTTTCCTTGTAACAGCTCCATAAGTTCTAGAGTTATTGTTTTAGAAGATACTTTTATTTTGAATTATATAATTTAAAATAAATAATTTTTTTTCTAACATTAGTAATCCAAAATAAATTATAGTGGTGTCACAATAAATATATAGAGTACTAAAAGAAATAGCCAAGTTGGACATGCTATAAATGCACAGCCCTAAAGGGACTAGGCCCACTTAAAGAATACTGAATTGTGACCACTAAAACACAACCTAAATCATTAACACGTGATTTTGCTCCAAATTAATTGCTAAAACAAGTCGAGAATAAACCACATTTTTCAACGTCAAACATGATATTTTTATATTATTTACATTTGCATATATTCTACCATAATAATAAAATACTATGAACACTAGAATCTGGCTGCGAATAAGAGAAAGCACAACGGTGTATATTACATGACAAAAAATATTCTTATCTAAGTTTTATACAGATTTATCTAAAATGATATCCAAAATTAGAGGAAGAATATAATAAAAAAAAGGTGTTTTGGTCGTATAAGTTGAACCAGATCATTCCAACTCATATTATGGTACAGATTCTATATTCTTTTCAAATTTGGGTTCCACACATACTATTACTAGTTCTTGTCAAAATCCACGGATACTCTAATATTTGTGTATTATTGCAATAGCTACCTAACATCCTGAGAAGATGGACAAGGTGAACTGGCTTGAGAACGATATAATGATCAGAAATACATCCAAAAGATACGAAGAGTTATTGAAAAAATATAAAAATATTATTCAAATCATATACAGTAAATTCAGTATCTTAAAATAATAAATTTATTAATTTATTTTATGTTATTTGACATTTTTATTTTTATTATATATAAGACTTAAATTTATATTTACATGTCTAATATTATAAAGTGAGGTTTGTATTATGAGATTATATTGTTTAAAGATGATTTGATAGGCCAATAATGTGTTAAGATAGATTTTGATATCATTTTAGAAGTGAAATTTAAGTTCAACTCAACTTTACAAAATAAAACTTATAAGATAATATTTATACTCATTTATATCTCTAATAGATGTGAGATTTTTAATACACCTCCTCATGTGCAGATTGTTCAACCTAAATATCCGACTACTAAAGATAAGACTTTTCAATAATTTTTAAATAAATACAAATTTCATTTTACAAAGTCGGTTTTATAAAATTAAGTTATACTTAAATTTTAAGATAACTAATTTAGGAGATAAGATTAAGTTATATTTTAAGATAACTAATTTACGGAATCTTGTAGGAGGAGTTAGAAATGAACATTTATGATAGACCTAGCAAAAATATGAGATTGTGAAAGGACATGAGACTATATACATTCATTGTGGACGGGAAAACGGATGCAAACAATTTAGAAGTGAGAAAGAAGAGGCAAAGGCGATTCGATGTGGGGCAAATGGCAGTGGAATTTGGAGGAGAATAAAACATCCAATTCACCACAAGAATACGAATTATGAAACCAAAACCACTTTCCTTCATTCTTTTTACGTGACTTGCGTTTCGAACCTCCTTCACACAAACGCACAGGTACCCCGCCACTCCTCTTTTCAAATCGCATCTTTCCTCTCTTTTTTTTTCTTCTTTCCATTTAACTCCCTATCGTCCAATTAATATTCCTTACCCCTATTTTTCCAAAAATCAAACACCATCACTTGTTCTTATTTTTTTAGAAACTTTTATAATTTTCAAATTAGATTAATTTTTATTTTATAATTAATTTACTAATTTTAGAATTAAATATATTCTTTATCTCCTTCACGGAGTTTTCATATTTTTTTTTTCACGAAAAGCAGTGTTAATTAATATGAATGTCATTATTGGTTGTTTATTTCTTTATTCTATTTTCTTGATTTCATTTTGAATTTATATATATTATTAAAAATGTATTATGTTATAATATGATATAATCCGTGGCATAAGATAAAACAATATCTCCATTAACAACTAAATAATTTAACAGGTGGCAGCTGAATATCAGAAAGAAAATTTCAATATATATTTGATATTTAAAATTCAAATATGTATATATATAAATTATCTTCAAAATACAAATACAATCCTAATCCTAGCATACATATAATATATCTAAACGGTTTAATTTAACTTTATGATCTTATCATTTTACATACATTAGGCAAAAGATAATTTATATATTCTAATTTTTATTTGTATTGAATATAAAATACTGGCTGAATTATATCTTTAAAAAGAAAGAATAAAATTACACTTTATAATGTGAATTTACTAAAATTTAAGATGAATAACACCTTTAAAAAGCAATGTATATATTCTATAATTAATCGAACGATAAAATTAAACGTAGTATTACTTGTTTAGCACGTAAGCTGAGATTCTTTGCCAAATTTATCGGAGGAGGATTTGGATACAGATTTATAGAAAACTGCAAGGGTACTGTTGTAATTTCTTATTCACCTCGGCTCCTATATAAGTTCATCTCTTCTCTGCGTAAAGACCCAAGAATTTTGAATATCTCAGAAACCAAAACCCTCTTTCTCTCCAATTTCACCCATCAAATCCGTTCCTTGAATTTCATTCGTATTAATTTGGATCCGAAGTTCGATTTCGGGAGGGGATATCAGACAACTTCACTCGCCTTCATTCTAGATATACCTGTAAGCATCAATTTTGTGTTTTTTTTTTTTTTTTTGAATTTTCTTGTTTATGTTTCTAGGTATAAACCTGAATATGGTTCCATTTTTATATTAACTAGTGAATTGAAAGAGAGTATTAACAATTTTATTTACGTTATTGGTTTTGTGTTCTTGTTTCCAAAGTTTTTCCCGGTTTGAAATGTCAGGTAAACCTTTTGTTTTAATCTGAATGTGTGTTTTTGCTCATGTTCTTCAATTATGTCAGAGTTTATGGGGACTGGGAGGAACATTTTTTGGGGTTCTGGTTTTTAATATTGTTAGTATTTATTTATTATTTATTTGATATCCAGTTTTATAACCTTTTCAAAATGATCAATGTTCTTGTGTTCTTGAAATTTGTTTTTCAGTAAAACAGATTAATTATCTTTTTTGTACCTCAAAGAATATCAGAAGATTTAATCTTTATATCTTTTGTCTTGTCCCGGGCTACAAACATTTTTTTGACATAGGATATAGAGATTAAAATCATAAATTTTTACAGAAACAGTTTTTAGGATAAAAATAATTTTACCCTGTTTACCGTGTTGCTGCATTGCAAGGTTCATTTTTTGACCAAAATATATTTTTGACTTCATTTTCCCTACTGATTGCGGTTGTATGAACTGATAATTGAATTTGTATAATCATTTGTATTTATTTGTTCAAGAATTTGAGAGGTTACGCCACATACATGGTGAATTTCTTCAAGATTGCAATTTTCCCTTTGTTTATATAATCATGTTCTTCTCACAAAAAAATAATCTAGTATTCATGTTTGTATAGCGATTGCTAGCATTCTGTCGTTGATTTTGCTTTCTTAATTTGTCAGAAAGGTCTGAATGATCTGATGGAGTCAAAAGGTGGCAAGAAGAAGTCGTCTAGTAGTAAATCCTTTTTGTACGAATCTCCTCTCGGTTACATCATTGAAGACGTTCGCCCACACGGTGGAATCAAGAAGTTCAGATCTGCTGCTTACTCCAACGTAAGTATTTATTCCATTTATTTTCTGATGATTAAATGCAGACATTTAGTATCCAACATTATGTTTGACACTCGAACTTGTCTATTGCAGTGCATCCGCAAGCCATCCTGAGTTTGTCCTGGTTGTTTGACATAGCCCCCGTCTTCATTTTGTCTCCTCTTCTTTTTCTTTTTCTCTCCCTTGTGTTTTTGTTCTCTACCTACACAGCAAAACTTTGTTTCTTTTCTAGTCAAGATGGCAGGCTCAGCCATTGGTTTTGAAGGTTATGAAAAAAGGCTTGAGATATCATTTTCTGAAGATGGTGTGCTCGCTGGAGGATTGGGTCTGCGAGCATTGTCCAGGGACCAATTGGATGAGATTCTGAAGCCAGCCGAGTGCACTATTGTTTCGTCGCTTTCAAACGATTATGTTGACTCATATGTTCTGTCAGAGTCAAGCCTGTTTATCTATCCTTACAAAGTTATCATTAAAACTTGTGGGACTACCAAATTGCTTCTGTCCATCCCCGTCATTCTGGAGTTAGCTGATGCTATTGACATTTCTGTGAAATCTGTGAGGTACACCCGCGGAAGTTTCATTTTTCCCGGTGCACAGACATTTCCTCATCGTAGCTTCTCCGAAGAGGTCTCTGTCCTTGATAGCTATTTCGGGAACCTTGGTAATGGTAGCAAAGCTTACGCAACGGGCGACCCTTCAAAGTCACAGTTATGGCACATCTACTCTGCAAGTGCACATGCAAAAGAATCAGAATCAGTCTATGGCCTTGAGATGTGTATGACTGGTTTAGACAAGGAATGTGCTTCTGTATTTTTCAAAGAAAATACATCTTCAGCTGCTTCGATGACTGAGAATTCTGGCATTAGGTATATCCTTCCACAGTCTGATATATGCGACTTTGAATTTGACCCTTGTGGATATTCAATGAATGGTATAGAAGGGAATGCAATATCCACTATCCACGTCACTCCTGAAGATGGTTTCAGTTATGCTAGTTTCGAAGCTGTTGGTTATGACTTTGATGACAGGACTCTATGCGAACTTGTGGATAGGGTTTTAGCATGCTTCCGTCCAGCAGAGTTTTCTGTTGCTCTGCACATTGACATGAATGGTGAAAAGCTTGACAAATTTCCCTTGGACATCAAAGGTTATTACTGTGGATTGAGGAGCAAGGAAGAGCTTGGAGTGGGTGGTGCAGTTGTGTACCAAACATTTGTTCAAGGCGATGGTAGTGCGTCTCCCAGGTCTATTCTGAGATGCTGCTGGAGTGAGGATGAAAACGAAGATGAAGCAAGGGAGATATAATTACTTCTGGTTTTTATGTTTTGTTGTTTATCTTTATCTAAATAAATTTGGGGGTTATGATGTCAGAGTGAAGCAATAATCATGCTGTGCTGCTTCACTTGTAGTTTGTTTGTGTGATTCTGCTGATGTTTTTTTTTTTCTTTACAACTGCCAACTCGTATGAGATACTCTTATATGAGGGTGTTGCAGCTGTTTATTATTGAAACTTAATAAATAAATAAATATCTTTTTTATTATAATTATAGTGGTTGAAGTTACTTATTAGTTAGACATGCTCAATCTGTTAAATAAATATGTAATTTAGTATGTTTGATTTGGATTTGCGATTTTAACTGACCATTTCCTCATAAATACTAACGCCGAAAAAACAGAGTTAATTGTTTCTGGCGATACATGGTGTCCGTCGCAAATCCAAATATGAATTTTGGCAAATATACAAACGCATTCTTGCAGACACTGATTGTAGTACTATTTTTAACTCTACTAATATTTCAAATAAAAGCAGATATAAAAATATATAAGAAGATATTGTAACTTTATATTTTATTATAGATGAGTAAAAATAAAAAATGAATTTGAAATTAGTCCAATTATCTTCCACTACCTCTGTATTTCCATAGGCAAATTCTATGGTACCATTGTATTTTAACGGATACAATAATTTTTTTCTCATCTCCTAAGTTTTTTTAAATATTTCAAATTGAAATTTATTCAAAATTAATTCATATTCATCAATCATAACTTGAGATATTTTTTTTCTTACCATAAAACCAAGTGCCGACGACATCATTTCTTTTTTGTCCAAGTGTATGAACTAATAAAACATTGTAGAAAGTACGAATATACATGCAAATGCAAGCATAAAAAAGTCAATTTTATCGTATCTTTTAAAAATGTGTAATTATATATATATAGAGTTTGACGTGGTTTGATTTGGTATTTAGACTATGCTGGTTAACAAGTGTTGAATCTTTAATCTTATTCCTCTTATGACATGACACGTGTCCAAGAAACAATGGAAATTAAGGAGCAACATTGAAGATTTCAAACTCAAGTAGACCCTAAGAAATAGGGTAAAACACGTGTTTGGCAATGTAGTGTTTTGAGAAACTGTATAAATGTGAACAGAGTTTGCAAAGTTATCTGCATCTCAACCTCAACAATTCTTCATTTCTTTACTTCATTCACTCACAGTTTAGAAAACAAGATATGGACTCCCAGAAGGCCAGTTACAATGCTGGAGTGACCAAGGGCCAAACTCAGGTTTTCTTTCCTCTCACTCTCAACAAATTTCTACGTAACATGTTTTCAAGTTTTACAATTTATAACAAAAAGTACATATTTTATTGCATGTAAAATATATTTCAGGACTAATAAGATATTGTATATATAGTTCATGTGGCATTTAAGGTTTTTGTTGTTGTTTTAGAACTTCCAAATTGCATGTGGTTACAGGAAAAGTGCAGCAACATGATGGACAGGGCTTCCAATGCTGCTCAGTCAGCACAAGACTCCATGCAAGAGGTACTATATATAAAACAAATTTTCAGCAAAGTGAGATATTATATAGTGATTGAACCTTAAAATGATTATGAACAATTATGGATTTTATTGTATTTTTTGTAGACTGGTCAACAGATGAAGGCTAAGGCAGAAGGAGCTGCTGATGCTGTGAAGAGTGCAATGAAAAAGTAAGGAGGAGTGGATGATTTTGGTGGATTTGGTTCATTCAATTGTAGATTTTTATACATTTCAAGTATTTAATTTCATACCAAATGTAATGAGGACAAAGTTTCAAATTCCAATTACATAAATTATCAGATTGGTTCATTGGTCCCTGCTTATGAAAAAAAATTATACTTTAACGCTTATAAGAAAAAATACTCTAAACTTTATAACCTATTCTACCAATATAATAATATATATTAATAATTTATATTAAAATATAATTAAAATAATAATTTATTGAGTTGTGAAGTAAAAACTCATTTTTCTAACAGTACCAACATATGACACAAATTATCATCAAAATTTGTGTCCTAAATTCACAAGATGATGGCCATAACTTAATTTAAAATTCCATGTTTAGATATTGTAACATAAAATTAGCAAGCAATAAATATCAATATTTAGTTTTTGCTTATAAAGAACACTTAAAGAAGTAAAACTCAATCAATATTATAGGAGTTTAATCTTATGATCTTCTACTAGAGAAACATTTTTTCTTTCAACGAAAGGAAAAATTAACTCATAATTTTAAAGAGAAAAAGTCTTCTTATACTAAAAAACAACAAATCATGAATAAATTTAGAAAATATTCAACATTGCTCTCTTTTATTGCTAAAAGATACAAAATGAACAAAACATCATTAGTTATTTGACTACAAAAAGTTTAGATAGTTATTTTTTAAACATTTAAAAAGTTTCTTTAAAATTGACCGAACTATTCTTATATAATTTATATTCTTTATGTTCAGCTTATATATAAATTAAATTTAATTTATGAAAAAAAATGAAGTTTGAAAGCTACCCTAATTATTAAACGGCTGTTTGACTCACAAATAACCTTCTTATCCCTATAAGTCCAAACAAACAAAGCATTATAAAGAAAAAGCTCTGCATTCATATACCAATAGTGAACTTGCAATTCCATACACACCGAGCGTTACAATTCAAATAATTTTATTTCATTTATGAATATATTTATCATGTTAATGTGACATTATATAAAAGTGACGTATTAATCTTTCATATCTCTTTATTCGTAGACATTAAATAAGTTAAAATCCTATAAAAATTCTAAATATTTATGAAAAATAAATACACAATTTCCCTTTAACCATGTTTGCTTCCGTTTTTACCAAGAATTAAATCATGCTAAATAATGTATGAGAAAAAGGTTTGACACATAAAAAGGGGAAATATTTGATAAATCTAAGTCTTGCCATCATAAATATTTTAGCTGAAAAAGTAGGAAAAATAAGACAAACACTTAGTTTGCACTCTTTTTTCATCTTCGAACCATTCAGATCAATTTATACAATAAAAAAAAATACACCCTTTATTAAATAAAAATCCTGACAATTTATTTTAATAATATAACAATATATATTAACATTTAATTTAATTAAAAAACAAAAAAAGATTAAAATATATTACTATAACTAATCGTCTTATTTTTTTTATTATGGGTTATGAAAGTATCAATACTCTTGTAGAAATTGAAAACAAACATATTTCAGTATAAGTAATCATGCTAATCAATAATTTTTTTTTTCATTTTTAAGATATAAAATTAAGTGCTAGTATTTTTTTTAGAGATCATACTTTTATTTGTCTGATAATTGGATTTATTTTTCAGAAAATAGATTAAATCTATAATTTTATAGGATCTAAATACTTTCTTCAAATGCTACATCTAAACACTTATTTTTTCATTCTAGATCTAAAAACACTTACTAATACTTCGTTGTATCACTTTTTTTTCTAATATATATTACGTGATTTAAAATATAATATTCATTATTTCGTATTTATCGGAATATTATCACAATGTTAATTAATCAATCCCATATTCTTTATAAAACTATTAAACTATATGCTGCATCATCCCTAGGCTGTCTGTTGTACGATGTAATATAGTTTTATTTTATCAAAATAACTTTTGCTTATTTTAATGTAAGAGTGACTTCATTTCAGTTATCTTAACTACGTATATGCATGGTGTTCATGGATTCCAAAAATCATGCAATGTCCCACGTGCCAAAATCAGCAACTACCTTCCGAAAATGGCACTGAATTCTCCACAACTCTCCTAATCAACCGGTTTAAAGCTTCTCCTGAAAAACAGCACAACCCAAGAATCCTTCTAACATAAGCAAATGTTATAAGAATAATCCACGTGGCCTTCGAACATGTGGTATACAAACCTCAAAGAACGCAATTCTCTACGAAACTTGCATATAAATATGAAGAGTGAAGGAACTAATCTTCATCTCAAGCTATAATCATTCTTCATCTTCATTCACTACATTCAATTAATTCGTTGATCAGTTCATTACAGTTCAAAAGATGGACCCCCAGAAGATGAACTACCAGGCTGGAAAGGCTCAGGGCCAAGCTCAGGTTTTCTTACTCTTCATGTAAATTTGGTCTTTTGGGGTGTGCTCTAATTTTATATGATGTAATTTGAAAAGCCATATTTTTTTGAATGTACAACAGGAAAAGACTAACAACTTGATGGACATGGCTGGCAATGCTGCTCAGTCTGCTAAGGAAACCGTGCAAGAGGTTCCAATTTTTAACTCATCAAATTGAATTCTTTGTTATTGTGTTTGTGTTAATCTGTTGAGAAGTGTATGTGAACATCAAGCATGTTTATTATATAATCAATACATTAATGTACATGTTTTTCTTAATTGTATATGTAGGCTGGTCAGCAGATGATGGCATCAGCACAAGGAGCAGCTGATGCTGTGAAGAATGCAACTGGAATGAACAAAAATTGAATTGTCTAAGAGGGATGCACGGATCCTGATCATCCAGTTTCACTTAGATTTTGTTTTTCCTTTTTCTGTATTGCTCGTTTCTTCTTGCTGTGAGGGCATTGTTTAAGAAATGCTCTAGTTTGGTTTTTGTTTTGAGTGGTACTCCTTTTTAGGAGAACTCTATGATGTAGGTCTAATTTCGTCAATCAATAAAATTTTTCTTAGCATAATTTGCTACTTCTAAATTTTCATCATGATTAATGAGAAGCTAAACATGTGGTTATTCCAATAGTTGATTGTATAGCAAAAAGACAAATCCACATAAAGTTGTTAGCATATAGATTGTCAGAAATTACAAGCAACTGTTCACACAATTTAATTTATGTAGAAAACATTCCTATTTTTGTTTTTTCAATTGTTATGGAGTTGAATTAGTACACCATCTACTTTATGGAACTCGTTCTTGACAAAGCATTGGATCTTTTCCAAGAAAATGACTATCTAATCATTCATCAATGGAAGCATGGCTTTGGCAAATAATGCATTTGACAACTGGGATGGTTATGCAGAATAAGTTTTAATGTTCAAACATTAATTTCTCTGTGCACTTTAAGCAGAGTCAGGACTTGAAGGATGAACTTAGCATCAATTTTATCCTTAAATTTGTAATGTAAGCCTGATCTTGATCTTGTGACTCAATTTGAACTGGTGCAAACTTCAAACATTACCTCAATGGCCTCTGCCCTTTATTGAATAAATGCTGATAAAATATGAAATGCAATAGAAATTTTGTCCTAATCATATTCAAAAGTCACAAAACTGAAAATTGAGAACTTAAATATAGTTACTTGTTCTCATCAGCATTTAAGTATGCCACAAACAACAAAGAAACAAACTATATATTATTCTGAAATAAAATTTGAAGAACTATATAGTAGGTGAAGATAGAATAAAAGTCTAATTTAATCAGAGCCTAATTCACTTCATTGCATTTTCTCCTTAAATGACTACTAGATTAATTTCTCTTCTTTATGTTGGTACATGTAACTCATTCTACTATCAGCATATGTGTATCCCCCATCTACACGAAGATCGTGTGCTGTTATGAAGCCAGACTCATCACTAGCCAAAAACAAAGCAGCCTGTGCCACATCTTCAATGGTTGCACCTCTCCCCTTAAGCAAACTTGCCCTTGTCCCAATATATTCCTTCAAACATTGAGGGGTAATATCAACATTGTTAAACCTTCTAAAAGCACTGAGAAGCATCTCAGAGGGAATCCCATGTGGGGAGATGCAGTTAACACGAATCAAATGCTCTCCCAACTCACAAGCAGCACTTCTCACCAATCCATCTATTGCTGCTTTTGTCATGGTATAGCCATGCAAGGCCAAACCTCCCATGACGGCTGCAACACTAGAAGTGCATATGATGGATCCTCCTCTTTGACCCTTGATCATTGCCCTTGCAGCATGCTTGATCCCATGCACTGTTCCATGAAGGTTGATGGAAAATAAATGCCTCACTTGGTCCATGTCAATGGTTGTGATGCTTCTTCCCTCAGGCCCCCCAATTCCAGCATTGCTGAGCATGATGTCTAGATGGCCCTTCCATGATACTGCAAGGTTAATGGCTGATTCAACATCGTCTTCCTTTGACACATCACAGTGTATGTAACGACCCCCTATGGACTCAGCCACATCGGCTCCTAGATCATCAAGCACATCAGCAATCACCACATGTGCTCCATTTTCTGCAAACAGTTTGGCTGCAGTTGCACCAATTCCTCTTGCACCACCAGTTACCACTGCCACCTTATCAGCCAGCCTTAACAAGAAATTAAAAAGATGGTAAATTACACAACAAATCTTATATTCAGTTGAACATGTACGAGATTATCAACAAGATAACTGTGTGCTAACCTTTTTGCAGATGGCTTTGAACTTTCTATGTTCTGAGTTATGTGTGGTTCCATTTCATTCATGTATTGTTTTATGGATCTTTGTATTCTACACTTAAATATTGATCAGTTTGAGAGTTGTGTAGAAATGCTTTCATGCTTTTGCTACTTTATAACCACTACTCAACTCACTTCTTCATATTCGTAATTTATTCTCTTCATGTATTCCATGTTTATGCAGCTAATTTCATTCAGATCTCATGTTTCCAAGAAGAAAAGAAAAAGTTTATGAAGTTAAAGATGAAAGTAAGGCAAAAATGATTATCTTAATCTTCAAAGACGTTTTATTTACTATCAACTGAATCAGTGTTATAATAATCCTTCTATATGACAGAATTTAAAAGAGAATTCTGAAAAATATAATTGCTCCATTAATTCCCTGGAAAGTAATTAAAAACAAAGCAAACGAGAAATTTTTTCTTTCCTTAGTTAATTTTTTTTTTCTATAGGCAGTTTTTTTTTTTGTATACCAGACATGGGGTGCAAGTGGAAAACATGGGTGCAGAAAGCAGTCCAACAGTACCTTCATCCTACTTAGTAAGCCCAAATTACAATGACCAAAAAAAAAAAAGTTGCATCTCCTAAAACCCTAGTTACTGTTAATCTCTCTTTCTCTTCCTTTGCTCTTCACACTCAAAATCTCGATCCATTTCGTTTCAAATCACAATCCCACGATTCGTGTGTTTGCAGAAATGAGACACCAATGGCGTCTTCTTCACCACCTTCTCCGTTCTCGCCCCTTCATTCCCAATCACTCTCAGGTACTTTCCTCTTCCTCTTCCATTTCCCGTCGTTTCACCGTAAATTCCTCCTTCCCGTTAAACCCTAGTTTCCGTCGTTTTTCTTCCGAACCTGTTCTCGCCCACTCCGACAATGACCACGTCCTCGTCGCCGACATTTTCTCCAAACCTACGGATTCCGACGACGTGAAAAACCTCGTCGATTCGAATCGCATTTCGATTACACACGACGCTGTCCTCGCGGTTCTGTGGAAGCTCGATTCCAACGTCGATGCGGCGCGGAGGTTCTTCCAATGGGTTTCGGAGAACTACCCCGAGAAGTTGAGCTCCAAGTGCTACAACTCGATGCTGCGCGTTTTGGGGACCAATGGTTTGGTTCACGAGTTTTGGGAGTTGGTCGATTTAATGAAGAAAAAAGGGTATGGGGTCTCCAAAGGTGTGAAGGAGAGAGTTTTGGAGTCTTTTGAGAAGGGTGGAATGAAAGGTGACGTGGCGAAGTTGAAGGGTTTGTTTGATAACTCGAATGAGAAGAACTGTGCTATAGTGTGTAGGATTGCGAGGAACAATGTGTGGAGTGATGATGTTGAGAGGCAGATTAAGGACTTGAATGTTGTGTTCTCCGGAGATATGGTTAAGATTGTTTTGGAGGGATTGGCATCGGAGCCGGCTAAGGCGCTGATATTTTTCCGGTGGTTGGAGGAGTGTGGGATGTTTAAGCATAATGGGGGAACTTACAATGCAATGGCGAGGGTGTTGGGGAGGGAGGACTCGATTGATAGGTTTTGGAAGCTTGTTGGTGACATGAGGAGTGCTGGGTTTGAGATGGAGGTTGAGACCTTTGCTAAGGTTTTGGGGAGGTTTTGTAAGAAGAGAATGATAAAGGATGCTGTTGAGCTTTATGAGCTTGCTATGGCTGGCTCGAATAAGCCTTCGGTTCAGTGCTGTGTCTTTCTGTTGAGGAAGGTTGCTGCTGCGAAAGAGCTGGATATGGATTTGTTTTCTAGGGTTCTTAAGGTTTTTACCGGAAGTGGGAAGGCGTTGACTGATTCTATGGTTGATGCTGTGCTGAAGTCTTTTAGCAGCGTTGGTAGGACTGGAGAGTGGAACAAGGTTTTGAAAGAAATGGAAACTTGTGGGTTTGTTGCTGGTGGTAATTTGCAGAGTAAAATTGCCTTTAGACTTAGTGCTGCCGGTAATGTAGAACAAGCTCATGAGTTTGTGAATAGAGTTGAAGCATCTGAGAGTAATGCAGATCGCAAGACATGGGAATCTTTGATTGAGGGGCATTGTGTTGCCGGAAACATTGATAAAGCTCTTGATTCTTTTAAAGAGATGGTTCAGAAAGAGGGGGGGATCGCTTCGGCTGGTTATGCTTTTGATGTGTTAATGAATTCACTTTGCGAAATGAACAGGGCAATAGATGCATGTAAGATTCTTTGCTGCTTAGTGAATGAGAAACAGCTAAAACCCTGGCATTCTACTTACAAGGTGTTGGTAACCAAGTTATTGGTTCAGGGAGGATTTGCAGATGCTTTGCCTATTTTGGGACTAATGAGAAACCATGGATTTCCACCTTTTACTGATCCCTTTATTGAACACTTGTCAGAGAGTGGAAGTGACGATGATGCGGTACTGTTTCTCAGGGCAATGACTTCAAAGAGGTTTCCGTCTACACCTGTGTTTCTTCGTATGTTTGAAGCCTTCTTCAAGCACGGAAGGCATGAAGAAGCACATAATTTACTTTCTAAATGTCCACGGTACATTCGAAATGATGCAGATGTCTTGAATCTCTTTTATTCCATGAATTCTAAAGAAGCTGCTTCTTCTGGTATCTTGGCTGCTTAAGTTTGCGGAATATATCTCATGTTGTACTCTTCAGAAGAATGTGCAATTGCAGTTGTTCGGAAATTTTACTGAGGGCTTATTCTTTTTTCCTTCATTTAAATTGTTAGAAAAAGTTGAATATTGCTTTGAATAAAGCGAAACAAACCAAAATTTTTGACATTCTATAATCCCCCATGCAAATTGTATTTCACATGCAAATCGAAACTCTTCTCCATCATCATTATTGATTGAAGGGCACCAAACGAATGCTTTGCTTGGTGCTTTGACAGTAGTAGACTGTAGTTCGATGCATCCTGATTTACAGTCTTAATAATGTACATTGTAGATTGAGGTGATGCTATATAATCAACAATCTAGACATGAAAAGTTTGCAATTTTTTCCTCTTTATATTTTACTTCTGGATGTGTTTAACATGTTATCTCAATATTTCATAACAAATCCACTTGCAATCCTTCAGTGTTACAAACTTGTCCCTTCAGTGTTTTGGACTGCATTATAAGTTGATTGATGCCTTAGATATATTATGTAACTTCATTTGTTCTTGGACCGGACCCTTTTGACGTAGTATAGTGGGATTCTAATATTTCCACTCTACTCTGCATTACGGTACTGCAACAAGAGTTGCTAAGCTTGGTTAGTTGTTTCTATGATTGGTTTGTGCTCTTGACCACTACTGACTATAAATTCGAGAGGACGGTAAGAATATAGCACCATTTGAACCAAGGCAACAGAAGCCGTTGTGTTTGTTCATTTTCTAATAATGTTAACAGTTTCGTCCTGTGAAATCACTGTTGTCCCTGTGTTTATACAGTATGGGACTGGTCTCGGTAAATTTTTTTCATAGGCGTATGTCTAGATAAACATAAAATGACGCAAATTGATTAACTAATTTTTTTATATCATTTAATCTCTTTATTTTCTTCTCTTACAAATATTTATTAACAAGTGTATCCTTTAAGAATCATTATTATAATGGATTTTCATTCCTGTTTGCCATGATTATTAATGGATTTTCTTTAAGTACACAAGATCTTTGATAATGTGCATGGCATTGGAGTCCGTTTCTTTTTTCTAACCGTAGCTGATTTGGTCCGAAGTGATGTGTGAGTTGACATGAAAATTTCAACTCTAAATGGTGAAATGTGAATATAGGAAAATTGATTTCGTCTGCCAGGAAACGGGAAAGTTATTTCTTATGTTAACCCCTCGATAACCAAAAAAGCAAGAACATTACCACTCATTTCCCTCCAGTTCCATAACTATTAACGGTCATAATTTATTTATGATTAAGGAACATTACTTTAGATGTACCTTTCCGTTTTCTAAACATTGCTTTTGGATATTCTTGTTAAAACAATAAAGTGTAGACTGGGTCCTCTTTTTTTAGAGTTTCATATTGGGCCTAGCAAATTTAGATCCACTGGTTGATGACTTTAAATCTGGTGGATGTATTTCAGATAAAGGCACATTCTTGAGAATGAAGCAAGCATTTTGCCCTTTTATTGATTCGCCCACATTGAATGACATTTGAAACAACTCACAGAAGTAGTAGTAAGGCTATATCTATCAGTGCCAATTTGCATTATTGTGGAAAATATATGTAAAAAGTCTTAGAATTGATGCCAGGAACTACAACCAAACCGTAGTGAAGCTAGATACCACTGTATATTGAAAAAAATATTTTCTTATAATTTAATCCGGAAAACAAATTAAAACCACCCATGTTTGATTCAAGATTGAAATAAATCACAACTTTTCATGACTTTCACAACACTTGATTAATTCTAGCATCGAGTTCAATTTTCCAAAGTAATAGGATAATAATATGAAATAGTAATACTGATTACAACAACTATAAATCCTTATTTCACTAGTTATAATACCAAATTGATTAAAGGAGGATAATGATAAACTAGCAATACAATAGTAGCAGGTTAAAAACAGATACGAGATTTAACAGAAATAGAAAGGTGAAAAATGAAGATAAACTCAATGAGAAGTTTTTTCCTTAATAAACTAGCTAATCAAATGTATTAAAAGTTTAAACTTTCTTGGTGGCTAAAGTGATATGAATGCCTTGGGTAATAGTCCTATTTGCTGAAGCTTCTCACGGTTGAGTATACTCAGTAATGATCTTTCTTTGAAGTATTCAATTTTACTCTGTGGGTAGTGTTTACAAGAAGCCTTTTTCACTTGAATGTAAGATAAATTTATTAATTCTTAAACGAAGCAAAAGAATTGAAAAAAAATTACGAGAGAACTTTAATTAGGAGCACCAGCTTGACAAAAAATGAAAAACTTGGATGTTTCCTTTGATGGCAAAGAAAGAAAAAGAAAATATGAAGAAGCTATTGCCAACTAAGAGAGAAGTGTGTTCGTGTCTTGTCCCAACCACGGACCACCCTGTTTGTTGTAGTTCCAAAATCAATGACCAAAACCATGTTCCAACTTATAACCACAACGCATTCTTCCTTTCTTTCAAAGCAAAGTAACACTCTTCCCTTTTCATGCTAGCCAACAATTCAAGCAGAAAAATTGAGGCTCACTATGATACAGTACAACTAATCACTGCATCCAAAACTAACGTTTACAATGCGACTCTTTTATCATTTTTTTTAACTTTCTTCCCTCCAAAGTTGCCTCAGAAGCCGTGTTTTTATGTTTCTCTAGAAAAAAACGCATAATTGGGTTGGCCATTGCACCCTTCACGAACAAAAAGAATGAAACAGTAACCAAACAAACAGAATAATAATAACTTGGCTGGAAAGAAGTTCCTTAAATTGTCCAACGCCAATCAAAATTTGATTACTAGCCATCATATTGATAAAGACTTTTGGTATAGTTTTGAACATGTTATTTAAGTTGGAACTTTGTTGCATCCCTTTTGAAAACTTTCTGTAACGTATCATTATGGTGTATGTAACTGAGTCTAGAGTCTGAGCAATGAAAATGTTGGGTTTTGTTCTCTCAAAGGAGGTCACAACACTGCTGCTTAAGACACGGAGGTCATTTTGGTTCCTCTATGTATCAAAGGCTCGAAGGAATTGAGAGAGAAATAAATGTGTGTGGGGGACCAAAGCATGCATATGCTTTTTGTTGCTCTATACATGCATGCTTTGAGACTGCTAAAGTAACTGTCATGGAGAGGGAAGGAATTTTTGAAATTGGCTTTTATTTTCATTTTGTCTTTGCAACAAGCATGCGTGTGGTCTTTTTCTGCCCTTTGAATGCCATTGGCTACACATTTTCTGCTTCATTCATTACAATATATTCCATTAGGTTTTGCTCTTTGCCCTGTAACACTATCTTCTTTTCTACATTGTAGGTAACTCAATAGTTAATTTAAGTACAAAAAATTAGGTGAAATCCTTAAATTAATGTCTGTAATTGAGTAATTAGTCTTTGGTTATAGACCAAAAGATGTCTTAGGCTTCTCAAATATGAAGGCAGAGAAATTGGTATGCTCCTTTGTGCCTTAAATCACAAAATCTGATTGCATACTCATTTGCTTAATAATAAGATTTCAGTTTAGAAATTTGTCACATCCCTGACTAAATGACATTCAGAAGATGATGAAACTTAGGTAGCTTTTATTGTTTTTTGAGAAGCATATAGAAAATGATACTCCTCCCAAGTAACATATTCTTCATTTGCTCGAAAATACCTCATTCTTCTGGATTGTTTGGCTAAACATAACATCATTTTCATTTCTCAATCCGTGACAGCGTTGCCAGTCTGATAGGCAAAGGGCTTGAATGAGACTTATCAACATACAAAACGTGATGACTGAAGAGTTGAATGTGACCCTAGAAGCAGCACAGTGCTGTCTTATTACTTTATGTTAATTTTTATATTCATTTTATTTCACAAAATTATTTGCCTCGGCATCAAGTGCTTCTTTGAAGGTATTTTCCTAGTGGAAATGTTTCTTGGAGCTTTGTGCAGTTGCATCTTTAGTCCTTGCAGAACCACAGATAAGAAACAAAAAACAAGTTATATTCTTACAGATAATGTGACAAAAAAATGGCCATCATCTCGTGATGATTAGTAGCTATTGCTTCCCCCAAATCTAATGCACATCAGTTCCAAGCCAAGATGGGACCAAACTTCTGAAGAAACAATATGTGCATCATAAATTAAACTGAGCTAATGATATTAATATCCGTTAGGCTCAATTTCAGCTAAAGGTTAACTAATCACTTATCAGTGACCCCTTTTAGATTTGGTTCATTTCATGGCATTTGACATGACTACTGATAATTGATGGTTTATGTTGCCAAAAACAAAAATAAATTTGTAACGTACATTATGAATGACACATAATAGCAGTGTATGTTACATACATGTGACTCAAAATGGCAGTACATACATGTGACTCAAGGTTGTGGCTAGGTTAGCTGGTTAAGTGTCTTCTTGCAATAAAAGTTGCATTCAATCTTTAATTGGATTTGGAAAAGAGAATTAATTACTTTTTTTTGTCACTCCTGCTGCTGGATTTAAGATTACATAACCACTAACAATATTTGTGTAGTGCTGCAAAATGGAATTCACATAATGATTCTAATCATGTGTCTATTCAAACCTTGTCGCTTGAGATCAAATGTTTTGAGATTTCTTTGTTGGTGGAAAGCACTTTAAATGCTTCATACATATAACGGCTTCTTGTACAACTGCTTTACTACAATACAACATGATTCAATAGGCAACGAATGAATATGTGTCTTTTGACACTTTTACCAATTCACAATAGTATAGTATTTATTTGTAAAAACTAAGGCCACAAATGTTGTGGTTTTATCTCTGTTTCTTATAGGAATTTATATCCAAATGTGTGGGTAGTTCCATAAGTATTTTTATTTGAGAACAATCTCAAATTTTTATGATGCTGATAAATTTTTGTAGGCAATATTTTGCTTTAATTTACAAAGGGGAATGAAAGAAAAAGGTGAAGTTGGACAAGGGAGAGAAAAATCATTGTTTGGTTGTGGTAAGAAGTGAAATAGGAATAATGCAAAGAAGCAAAGAGTGAATTATTGTGGGAGGAGTGCAGAGGTATAAAGTGGGGTGATCAGTTTTTGGAATCTTTTGGAGATGTTAAAACATCATTCTCACAAAGTAAGGAGAAAATGGGACACTTTGTAGAGGGTGGAAAAAGCAAAAGTAGGAAATGAGGACAAGGTGTTCCCTCAATCAACCTTCACCTTACAACGTTAGCTCCATCACTGTCTTTCATATTGTGGACATATGAATCACTTTTACTTTCCTGTCAAAGACTCCCTTTGTCACATTTGCCCTGCCCCTCAACCACAAAATAATGGCAAATTTCTGTTTTTACTTCTCTCTTTTCTTCCCTCTCCAGTTACTCAATTAATCAATACTTGGAGTGGTACAATTATCTTTGACAATTAACAAGGACTCTATTAAGGTTGTACAATAATGCACCATCTATTATATACTGTGATAGTACAAAAGTTAATCCAACATTCCTACTTGGTTACCTCAACAATAGGTTGTACATCTTTGTTGAGCCAAAATTCAATGAAACTTATTTAATCTCATAAAAATCACTTATGTATTCAATACACTAAGTTTAAATTTAATTAGTTTTGATATCTATATAAAGCATAAAATCATCACATATAATTTTGAATCTCTTCTTTAGTTCTTAGTTTATGTTGTCAAAGGATGGTTTCAAGACATCCTAATGATGTTGATACAAGGATACTGAGAAATATGGTTGACTTTTGTCCTGACATTAGTGTATGAAATAATGTAGCCACCTGTAATGGCAACATAGAAATTGGAAGATAAATTAGTTGGAAAAATAAAATAAGTGTAAAAGAAGTAAATTATTCATAGGCTCTTAAATGCCCTTGAATAGGGTCATCGATAGCAGTATATCACCTTATCAAAAAGTTCTCATTCAAGCCTTAAAGCAACCCAAGTTCAATAATGGTGGCTGAAGAAATGATGCCCATGTGCTGCAGAATGCTTTTTGCCTTCTAATTTATCTCTATGAATTGCATTTATCCATACACATTATCTAAAAATATATTTTAATAAGCTTAGAATTTTATATTTTGCACCAGTCATAAACACACTTTAATAAAGATTCACAAATGCTGCAACTATTGATAACTTAATTTCAAGCCAACTATAGAAAAATTTTCAATCATGATTGTAATCATTTTGTTTCCAAAAGTTCATCAATACAGTATATGTGGTTATACAGAATGGACAAATACCATCAACATGTTTTGGAAGACAAATTTCTGAATCAGTTGCTTACATGTTTTCTAATATTCAAGCAAGAGACTACTGTTTATATGCTTCTAAAATTAAAGTTGATTTGAACCAAACTTTCTGTGACATTATTGCATTTTATCTTCTCTACTCACTCCTTTTCTATGTAACTCCAACTTTTTTCTACATAGTTAGTTTAGAGATCATAAATATTTTTTACCAATTCAAAACTAGTAAGAGTACTATATAAAAGCAAAAAACTTTTTAAAATATTTAAAAGATCATTTGTACAATGGGATGTATCCATTTTTAGTACTCTAAAATGGACATTGTGAAATAATGTCATTAGGTTCAAATTGGTAGCATCATTAGTTGATAAGGAAGTGGTCCATTTCCATGATGGAAACAACTTCAACCAAATGGAGAAGAAGAAGCAGCAAAGAAGATTATAGAAAAGAGAAAGTTGGGGAAGCAATTTAAGAAGGAAAAAGATGAATTTGTACTAGATGTGGTGTGATGCAAGTGCCTCCAATGAGAGGAATTTAAAGACTCTCATACTGGTTTTTGAAATTCGGACTAATCAGATAGGGGTCCAATAAATCTGAAACTTGAGCTTTGGATGTTCTCTATTGTCTTCTAATCCAACAACACAGTCAAGTTACCATCACGTGAGTGAGAGTACCTTAGTTTTTCAAAAGGATCCAAGAGGAACTTGATGCATGCATTAAAGGGGTGGAACTATATGTTATGTAAAATAATCAAAAGTAAATACATTAAGTTTTACCTTCTATATAGATGCATGCATAAAAGGTTCTTTTAACAATTTTTATGTTCATTTCATTTTAGAAGGAGAAGTACAGTTTCATGTCAGATTAACTGTTGAAAATTATTAACAATTTTGAATTTAGAATTTTGACAGCAATTATATGACATAATAGGTTGGCATTGAGTTTTCATGTGTCTAAAATTTGTAGGTACTTCTCCACTAGCTAAACCTGCATCAGTGCACTGGATTGTACCAAGTCTGCTAAGGATCTTTGCTATTCAAGGGTAGCATGATAAAGGGGTGGAACCTTTATGGCCTAATTTTTATACAAATATTTGTGTGGTTGAGTGCATGCATCCTTCCAAATCAAGAGCCATTCTTCTGTTACAAAAATTTAAGGGAAAGATTATGTTCCATTCAAGTTAAGGAAATTTTCTGAATTTAAAGCACACTTACCAATGACAATTACACTTACCTCACATGATACAAATAGGGACAGGGACAACAGAAAATGGTGTAGGCACTGCACATTAATTCTCATTAACCTTTTCTCAAAAAAAGAAGAGAAGACCTTGAATGAATTTATTTTAAATATAAACAAGAATAGTATAATTACTTTTCTAATATAATCAAAAGAAAACATCTCTTATAAATAAACAAATCCAAAGAAATAAATAAATTAAATTATGTATGTGTAACTACTGTTGATATATAACTTATATAGAAACAAATTTTGTAGATTAATCCAGTTAAATTATAATGATTATTTATGTTAAATTTTATCAGAATTAATTAAGATGATTAATAATTTATATTTTAGTATTTTGAACAAAAGATATTGTATTGATTTTGATTTATATAAGTTAAACCTAAAACAATTTTAAACTAATATAAAATTTTGTATATATATGATGTATGTAAAAGTTACACTATTCAGTGTAAAAAAATGGATCTCTACCTTTTATTTCAGTCTAAGATTATAATTTCATCTTATATATTTTAGAGAAAGTAACTTTTTATTACCCAATGTGTATATTATCTGATGTAATATAATGTTATACAATTATACAACTGATGATAGTTCTAAATTATTTAAGGAATATGTGAGATTTGTAGTTTATAAAAGAAATTTAAGAATATTTTATACTGGCATGTGTTTGTGATCGTTAACATATAATCATTTTTAGTTTTCTTTTTGTCTTTAAATTAACTTATTTAACTTTTAGTCCTTGTATAAAATAAGTTTTAGTCTTTGCTATTTTGTTTTAATCCTGAGAATTTTTCTTTTTAGCTTATATAATATTTTTTATTTTAGAATTAATCTCATTGAAAAGTATTTGATAGAGACTAAGACTAGATAATTGATATAATATGAACAAAACAAAGAAAAAAAAATTAAGAACATTAAAAAATAAAAGACCAAATTATTTTATTTAAAAAAACTGAAATAGACATAATTATATTTTAGAAACCGAATTAATTTTTATGTACATAACCATTACTAAATAAACTTGAAGTTTTCCATTTCATTAGACAAGAATATAATATTCGGGTCCAATTTAATGCGAAGAAGCTTTCTGAGTACATAAGCCAATGTGTTAATTCCAAAAACCACTTACACACTTGGGACGTGTTTTTGTTGTTTATCGTGTCTGAGTGTCCGTGACTACGTTGTCACTACAACCTTATTTCTGTACCAAAGACAAAACACACACAAAATGCAGACAAATGGGTTTTATGAACACATATTAAGGTTATTGCATTACAGGTATGATATGTTTTAATCACCAATAATTTTATTTTTAAAAATATCTCACCAAATCAATAGAATAAATATTCATAAATCTTAACGTTTAATACATTTTTTAAGAGTAATAAAATTATTTATATATAATATAGTCCTAAAGATATGAGAGGGTCATTTTGTGATTGTGAAGAGAGGACAATATGATCTAGCTGTTATCACTTTGCATTGGTCCTTAATTGGTGGATATTTTTGTTTTTGTGTGTTCTTTTCTTATGTGGTCAATTTATTTTCCTTTATTGCCTTATATAATTGGCCAACAATCTGCATCCATATCCTTATCTGCATGTAACACCATTTTCATTTTATTATTATTATTAAATTTTATTTTTTTTTAAGTGAGGTATATGATGCATGCAGGTCCATTCTTTGAATTTTTAGTAGTAATAAACCACATCTTACACATAAGCTTAATGAGGACATGCTTACATATATCAAATGTGAATTCAATATTTTTGATCTCATATCACTGCTGCATGCATTTCACCTTCTACTGCACAAAATTTGCTGATTTTTGGTGACATCAATCTGACATATGCATGCATAATAGCAAAATATCATAAACATTTGATGAGATTAATACCTAATCAATCATTGTTATGCCATTCTCTTGCTGGTTTTGGTTTTGCACTAAGAAAAAACATAAGATTGATACATGCATGAAGAATTTTATTGTCCATAATAGTTTTACTTAAAAAATTCATACCTAGCTACCCATTTGAAAATTGCTTGTGATTGATCAATTTCTTGAACTCTATAATAAGTTCATCAATATACATATCTAGCTACCATATATACCACTTCTCTTCAATGTATTGACCATACCCTAACATTCTTCCTTTGAGTGCACACATCCCTTTCTATAACCCACATACACATCCAAATATATTACTATCATCCAATAGATACAATATTATATATAAATGACATGTAATGCCACTTATTTTGTCATATCATAATCTTTAACTCAAGTGGCAAACATTCTCATTGCTCCATAGATGGCGTGTCACCTATATTGAAATCTTGTTAGTAAGCTATTATAATGCTAATAATATATTATCACCTATAGGTCTTTGCCTTATGTGGATCAATGCTGTTTAACCCATTAAAATTATGTTATTAGTAAATTTGCATATATTATCATATAGTTTTTACCAAATATTCTACATGACGTGTCTTCCACCCCAATTTTGTGCTTAATATGTGCTTGTATACAATCAGCATCTACTCTGCAACTATAGGAATCTATTATGGGACTTGTGAAGCAAAAATATGTCACATTCCATATCTAAAACAGTAAGAATATTACTCATATTGGTCTCTATATGCACTACTTATGCAAATCTTATTTTACATATTCTTTAGCTATGAAGCATGTTTGTTGCCCTAAATTTATGGAGTATATACTTGATATATAAATTTATCGAGAATCATTGATAAAGATTAGGTATGTTTGGAGTAATTTTTAGTTTTAATTTTTTTAAAAATTTAAACTAATTTTCAGTTTTTTAATTGTAATTTTAGTTTTTTGATTTTTAAAATTTATTGTCATACTTGTAAATTTAAAGAATCACTAAAAGGTTGTGGAGTTATTCACCGTCTGTGATTAGAAAAAAATTTAAGAGTTGGTGTTGAAAAAGAAATATATTCATTTAGTATTTGAAAATATTTATAAATTGTTCAAGACTAGGACTGAGAGCTAAGATAAGAAGAATACACAAAAAATACTTTTAAAAAAATAATTTTCAAGGTGATTTAAAAAAATATCATCACAATGGATAGAGTTTTAAATCAAGCACGGAGGGTAAACAAATCTTATTTTAAAACAATACTTCACCTGTTAAGATGGTATTAACTTGAAAAGTTTATGTTCTATAAACACTTCATATGGATGGTAAGTATAGATGGTTAACCTTGCTTCAAAACAAGTAAGAACTTAGTAACTTCATAATCTAAGAAAATATTGTAAGAAACAAACACATTAACAAGTCAGTAAATTTTATAATTTTATTAATTACTTTATATCATGAAAATTTATGACCGTTATAATATAAATAATTTTTTTAAGAGCAAGGAGAGTTGAGAATGGTTCCAAATGATAAAATTAACTCCTAGAAAGGAATCTATATGTTTTTTAAAATAAGAACTTTTAAGACAAGTCTAATATTTACTTTATATTAAAAAAATCTTATAAAATATTCATTTGCCAAAGTTCTATATATTATTATTTATCAGAGTAAATTACATTTTACTCATTTTATCATCGTTGTTTCTCAAATTCAGTTCTTTCTTCAAAATTTTCATCCTTTTATCATGTTAATCATACAAATTTTAGTTCATTCTTTAATTTGATATTTAATGTTAAACTATATAATATAAGAAATTGCTTATTTAAAATTTTATTTTGTAATAATGCCGTTCAACAATGTACAAATTTACGTTTAAATAATTTTATAAATTTGATGTTTATGTAAGTCAAGATATTTAATAATTAAAATTAATTAAATATATAAAAAAATATTTCTCTCATAATTACTTAAAACTTGGAAATGGACAAAAAAACTATCTACCGAAAGTTAGCATTCGAATCAAATATAAGTCCGTTTAAGCACCTTTATCAGATCCTGGGTAATCTACTAAATCTTACTTCCAAAGCAACTATATTTTCCAATATTTTTAGTTTTTCAAAAAAGTATTGATATTCTTAATAGTTAATAACTGGTGATTGATATTTTATGGCCTGTATGATATAAGTAGATATTGGAAAATATAATAATTAATTATTATGATATAACAGTATCCTTATAAAAAGAATAACACATAAAATACAGCTTTTAAGCCAATCAAGATTAAAATCTTCTCAATAATTTTAAAAACATATCTCCATCACGCTGGTAGAACCCATCTGATAGAAAGGACAAAGATCCTTGAAAACCCAGCCTTCAAAATGTTTTATACTAAACAATAACAAATCAATAATAAACATACTGTCATAAATTGGACATGAACTTGCACAGAGTGCAATTCTTTTGAAAATGCAAAGGATCTGTATCCTTTTAAAAGTAATTTCCCAAAGATCTAAAGTTAAATCCCAACAGTAACACAATTGTTCTCTTTCATAAAAGACACCACTCTTGCATGTAAAAGTTTGTTTTTCTTGGTAATAATATCAGTTTTGCCTTAATTCAATTTTACAACACTGTTAATAAACTTAGCATTGGCCTAATTCAATAACTTTACATATTACTTACACTTGTATACATCACAAAATTAGGAAGAAAGAATAGTTGAATAAGTTGTCAAAATTCATAAACTTGTGTGAGGTGATGTTCCCAACTCTACAATATGTTTCTGACATTTTTGTATGGTGAATGAATGTGACACTTTTGTTTGATAACAATAACAAGTAGAAGAATAAAAGGAAATTAAGGATAATGCTAGGGTTAATGTTGAGGTAGAAGGTAGGAGAAGAGTAGTGTAAGTGGGAAATGGTGACAATATAATAAGAAAAGAAAAGAAAGAAACTTGAAAAAGAAAAATGTGTGGTGGGTCACGGAAAGAGAGAGGGAATGGCAGTGGCAGCTTTTGCTTTTCAAAGTTTTACTCTTTTTGAACAAATTTATGGGAATGACTGTCTGCTGTGGGAATAGACCAAAGAAACCAAAGTGTGATGGTTAGCTCATAGTGGTTTATGGAATCTATAAAGCACATACCATGCCATCACCAACATTCATTTCCAGCACAAAAGACATCACCTTATATTATATTTTATATCATACATATACCAAACCAAACTTACATTTTCATGCTCCATCTATGCTGGCTCACCAAATCTGTCATCAATCTTGAGCCCCCAGAACTCCAATTTCCTCGAGATTCTCACATTCTCAATACCTTAATATTATAAAATTTAACTTTAGGACTATACTAAATGGCCAAACTCCACAGTTTTGGATTCTCCACGCAAGCATCAACAAATTAGACTAGATTACCCCATTTCAAAGTTTTGCTTAAAAACAAATAAATACTCTAGTAATGTACTGCTGCTGAATCAAACACCTAGGATTTTGGTTCTTTGCACAAAAAAAGTACTAGGGTATTATTCTTTTGTTCTAAATGTGTCTGCATAATTTTCATTAATAAAATCCAATGATATCTCTCATGCGCCAGTACTTTTTTTTTTTTTTTCATTTTTTGCTTTATCTACTACTTTGCTGATGTCTATATAGTTTCATGAAAACTTCTTTATGCTTTAAGTGCATGTGCATGATTAAGTAACTCAGTGAATTTCCCGTTCGCTCCCTGCTGCCACATATGCCATTGAAACTTTTACCTTGAAGTGGTTTATTCATCTGTTTTTGTTCTAAGATTAAGATTAAGGCCATTATATATATAATATTTTGTTTACAGCTTCCTGACTCAGTGACAGGCATGCTACTTCTCTTTATGCTGTCTAAAAACATGTCTTTTTTCACCCCCTTGGTCTGACACGAGATTTTTCGGTGAATGAGATTCTAGCATGGAAAGAAGGAAGTGAGTTTCTTTTCTTATTGAGCACCCCAGTGATGAAACAAAATCCATTTGAGGACTGTTAAAACGTTCCATATTTACATCTCTGTGGGTTGAAGTTGGAAACCTCAACCTCAAGTGAAGTGTACTTGCACCTTGTTCCTTGGAAATCTCAATTGAATGGGGACGCCAAGAGGAACAATTCTTCTCTTTTTCACATTGTTTTTCTTTTGGAGCTCCGCAGATGCTTTGCTATCTCCCAAGGGAGTGAACTTTGAAGGTAAACTTGAAATTTTGCTCCTTTTCCCTTGTTTATAGCTTCACAATATGCTGAGTTTTGAATTTGGTCTCTTTTTAATGCAGTGCAAGCCTTAATGAGCATAAAACAATCTCTAGAGGATCCACATGGTGTTCTAGATAATTGGGATGGGGATGCAGTTGATCCATGTAGCTGGACCATGGTCACATGTTCTTCAGAAAACTTGGTGGTGGGACTGTGAGTCTTCTTTCAATCTTACAATTAAGTTAATGAAAAACTGTTTGAATTTTGAACACTCGCAGGTGTACCAGTTTGTGGTGAAAATTGATTCAAGCTTTAGATGAAACTTGTGTATGAAACTTGTGTTGTTTGATGCAGGGGCACTCCAAGTCAAAGTCTATCTGGTACTCTATCTCCAAGCATAGGCAACTTAACCAACCTTCAGATTGTGTAAGTAATTGCAATGCTCTATGCAATTTAGTGCTCTCAATATTGATGCTTCTTATTGACTATAAGGGGTGTTTTGGACAACTTTTCAGGCTGCTACAGAATAACAACATAAGTGGATCAATCCCATCAGAGCTGGGAAAACTTTCTAAGCTTCAGACCCTTGATCTCTCAAACAACTTCTTCAGAGGGGAGATTCCTCCCTCTCTGGGACACCTGAGAAGCCTCCAATACCTGTAAGCTTACATGAGCTCTGAGTTGATATCTTGAGATGAAGTCATTTTCAGTATCAATCTCTGATGTCTAATGCTAAAAGTTCTCTAAAATTGTTTCAGGAGGCTCAATAATAACAGTCTTGTTGGTGAATGCCCAGAGTCTCTGGCTAACATGACCCAGCTTAATTTTCTGTAATACACATGAACTCTTCTGTTTTATACTTGTATCTTATGCATTATTTCAGTTTATACTTCCAGTTGGTATTCCTAAAGACCTTTCTTTTATTGTGATTATATTTCAGTGATTTGTCATACAACAATCTTAGTGGCCCGGTGCCCAGAATTTTAGCCAAATCATTCAGGTAAGTCTCTTTCTCTATGTGATGTATGTGCATTTTTGCTTGGAAGGAAAACAGAAAATTGGGTACTACTAGCTGATAGATTAATCCAATTCCTTTGTATTGTTTCAGCATTGTTGGAAACCCCCTTGTTTGTGCCACGGGAAAAGAGCCAAACTGCCATGGGATGACACTGATGCCTATGTCCATGAACTTAAACAATACCGAACGTAAGATCTTGTTAGTGTTGCTCATGTTTTTTAAAAATTGATTGTTCTTCCAAGCATTGTGTCAGTTTCACAGTACTATGATACATTCTGCACAGTCATTGTGTTGATGCTGATAGCAGTGTCTTTGCTTCCCTAGATGCTCCACAATCTGGCAGACCAAAAACTCATAAAATGGCAATTGCCTTTGGCTTGAGTTTGGGATGTCTCTGCCTCATAGTTATTGGTTTTGGAGGTGTTATTTGGTGGAGACACAAACACAATCAACAAGCATTCTTTGATGTTAAAGGTACTTTCCAATTGCACACCTTAAATGAGATCAATTTCAAATATGTATCATTATATAAGAATGTTCCTGTGCCTCAAAAATCACCAGTTTGAATTCATTTTGTTGACTGTTTCAGACCGGCATCATGAAGAAGTCTACCTTGGAAACTTGAAGAGGTTCCAATTCAGAGAACTCCAGATTTCTACTAACAACTTCAGCAGCAAAAACATACTAGGAAAAGGTGGTTTTGGAAATGTCTACAAAGGAGTTCTCCCTGATGGTACTCTTGTAGCTGTCAAGAGGCTTAAAGATGGCAATGCCATTGGAGGAGAGATTCAATTTCAGACCGAAGTTGAAATGATCAGCCTGGCAGTGCACCGAAACCTCCTCAGACTCTATGGATTTTGCATGACACCAACAGAAAGGCTTTTGGTTTATCCATACATGTCCAATGGTAGTGTTGCTTCCCGTCTCAAAGGTAAGCTCAGTAGTAAAATTTCATACTCAAATCAGACTAGTGTAAGTTAGGAAAACATATTCTGTTTTCACTTTGCATAAATAACTTTGAAGGTATCAACTTATGTTTTCAAATAATGTTATCAGTGTAACAAATTTCAAAATAAGCATAATGTGAGATTTCTTGTAGTATTTGTGAAAACCAGAAATGAAAATAGAAACATTTTATCAAGGAAAATTGTACCTAAGGATTCTAATACCAAATTGGTGGTTGTCAGGTAAACCAGTGCTGGACTGGGGCACTAGGAAGCACATTGCTATAGGAGCAGCAAGAGGACTACTGTACCTTCATGAGCAATGTGATCCAAAGATAATCCACAGGGATGTGAAAGCTGCCAACATATTGCTTGATGACTACTGTGAAGCTGTAGTTGGAGATTTTGGGTTGGCAAAGCTTTTGGATCACCAAGACTCACATGTCACAACTGCAGTGAGGGGCACAGTGGGGCATATTGCCCCAGAGTACCTATCCACAGGACAATCCTCTGAGAAAACTGATGTTTTTGGATTTGGCATTCTCCTCCTTGAATTGATCACAGGCCAGAGGGCTCTAGAGTTTGGAAAATCAGCCAATAACAAAGGAGCAATGCTTGATTGGGTGAGTTTGTTTTGTTTCCCTTTATTCATCAATAATCCTTCCCTTTATCTCAAACCAAATGGTAAGTCTAACTAAGTCCTTATATTGTTGACATTCAGGTAAAGAAAATTCATCAGGAGAAAAAGCTTGAAATGCTAGTAGACAAGGATCTCAAGAGCAACTATGACAGAATTGAACTTGAGGAAATGGTTCAAGTGGCCCTCTTGTGTACTCAGTATCTTCCAGGGCATAGGCCTAAAATGTCTGAAGTGGTACGCATGCTTGAAGGTGATGGACTAGCAGAAAGATGGGAAGCTTCACAAAGAGTTGACACAACCAAGTGCAAACCTCAAGAGTCATCTTCATCAGATAGGTATTCTGATCTCACTGATGACTCTTTGTTGTTAGTCCAAGCCATGGAGCTCTCAGGACCCAGGTGAATCAATTGTCCAGCAGTAGTACATTTCTATTTTTGTTTAAAAGGTTTCTAAAGAAAGCATATGAAATTCAAGAGCATATGATAGTTGAATCTTTGTTACAAGAAGATTATAATGTCGTATGATAGAGATTTATCAAAGCTGAAGACGGCTTTGGTAATGTTTACTTTCAAATGTACAGAATCTCATTCGTTGAATGTTAATTTTGTAATATCATTATTAAAAATGAATTGCAAGTTTACTATGTTATTTATGATGTTTTCTTTAGCCATATGAGTTGCAATCAATTACACATCATGGTTTTAAAATTCAAACTACATTAAGAATAGTAACACACGACCATAAACTCATAATCCAATGTTTATGAAAATGTGAAGCATGTAAGTGGTCCCATGGTAAGGTGCAATGGTCCTTTACTTTGGTAGTTGATCCATTTAGGTTTGTCCCAGGGGAAGGTGCAATGGTTATTCTTTTTCTATATAAAGCTGGGCACAAGTGTTGTACCCCTTTACCTAACAATGGGATTTCTCATCCACACCTCCTTTCCCATTCCCCTAACCAACACCAAAAAATTTTCATTCTTTTATCTTTCCTCAATTTATTATAAGAGTGGAATGGATTACAATACTAACATTGTGAAGGGGTTTTTGTATTTAACATAGCTCATCTAGTCTCTTAAATAACTTCAATCTTTATTTTAGCTTTTTATACTTAATCTATGTTTTTAATAAACTTATATATGCTAATGAACTAAAGTCTTCATATAAGTTAATAGGTTAACTATGAAAATCAATAACAAAGATGAAAATATATTTCACCTTTATACAAAAAAGACAAAAATTAAAAGTTATAGTGAAAGATTAAAAAGATAGAAACACTTGTAATATTTCACTGAAATTTTTGTTTCTTGAAATGTTGTGTGTGTGCGTGTGTTGTAATGCTATTTTATTGTGGTTGTAGTATTAGGGAAAAGTTAAATACTTCAAAAAAAAATATCTTAGGGTATCCTATACAGCAAGATTTAAAAGAAAATGAAAAAAAAAAAACAGATTTTTGGTTTCAAATAACTGTTATATAATTCGATAATTTTTAAAATAACATAATAAACTTTGTGAAGCCACACAGTCCATGGGCTTTATTTGTGAAAGGAAGACAAGTGGTGGCAATTGCTTCCTGCACTCCGTCATTTGCTTCCGACACCCCATCATACTTTTAAAATACTAAAACTATTCTTGAGTGTGTAAAATTGGCTTCTGGAATTGGTATTCCGAAATAAATATTCGGAATATAAAAAAGATTTTTGGATTTAATTTTCTAAAATGAATTTTGAAAGTGTAAAAAAGTAGTTTTGGAAAACTTTTTCTGAAAGTTTAAATGAAAAACATTTTTTGGAATGTATTTTTAGAAGAAAAAAAACACATTTTTCGAAATGTATTTTCAAAAAATATTTTTCAAAAATATATTTTGAAAAATATTTTCCAAAATATAAATTAAAATTCTAGAATTTTTTTTTCTAAAATTAAGTTGAATTTTGAAAAAAAAATATTTTTAAAAATATTTTTCCAAAACTTTTTCGAAAACCAATTTTTGGAATTAGAAAAAAAACTACGAAACTCACGAATTTACACCATCATCACTCAAAACACACCAAAAAATCATTCATAATGACCGCACAACACCCCTCAAACATTCATACACACTCAAATAAAGAACAATCTACTCAAATCATTGATAATATATGAAGACGACTTATCTCTACTCACCCATCCAAACCCAGTGTTGTATCCTCCCTACGAAGCCTCCTCTGCAGCAGCATTTCCTTCCCAGCACCTCCTCTTCCTTTTGTCTTCACTTACAGGGACATTAAACTCCTTTCACACATTTAATTAATGGGGTGCAGGAAGCAAATATCGGGTGTAACAAGCAATTGCCACAAGTGATTGAATAGGTGAGGCCTCGTGACCTATCGTCTTCTACGGCCACCAGTCCTGAACTCAGATTATTTTTTAAGACCGTTTCTTCCTGCACCCCATAGTCTCTTCCTGCACCTCCATAATAAATGTAAAATTATAAATTTACTCTTTTAAAAATATATTTCAATCCAATTCTATCCTTCATCCCTTTCTCTCACCTTATATCTTAGACACCTCCTCCACCGTTCCTTGCCTTCTTCACATCTATCCGTTGTTGCACCTCCTACACACATGCTCTTTGCATTTAGTTATCACATTAAAGTTATACACATACTACTACACAAATCGAGAGGTTACATTGAAAGGTTAGAGAAGATAAAGCCATCTTTAGTTTCCAATTATTGAAATTTTTCCTATAACTTGCGAATTGTACAATTCATAATTCTGAAATCAAAATTTTATAACTTGCGGATTGAACAATTATTGAAATTTTTTCAATGAATTACAGATTATACATTCTGCAAGTCTGGAATTAGAATTTCATGACTTACGGATTGAACAATCCGCAATTCTGAAATCAAAATTTCAATAATTACGAATTGTACGATTCGCAACGATAAAGATATAGAAAAAAATATTACGAATTTTACAATCTGCAAAAAAAATTGAATGACAAATACCTTATTGACAACTACAACAATAACTAATCTCTGTCTCCCTCAGTCCAAACCGTCTGAACGATCGCTCCTACATCAATAATGTTCTTCTACTGTGATAGTCGCAACCTTCCACCTTCACAAACCTTACACCTCCATCTTCTGTCTCCTCTTCGGCTAAACCTCCATTGAACTTTACTCTATTTTTCTAACACTAAGAATATTTTAATCTTTTTCTCAATTGTAATATTCAAAATTATTGAGGTGCAGGAAGATAATATAGAGGTGCAGGAATTCGTCTATTTTCAAAACTAATAATTCGCAAACGCTGACCCATTCCGGAATGAGCCACTTTTCTTGAATTTTAATAGCCCAAAAAGGACCCGTCACAAAACCATTATGCCTTTTCTTTCTGCAACTCCATAATTTTTAAAATGACCATTTTATTCATCATAAAAATAACTTTCAAATTACTTATTCTAAAAATATTTCAGAACAAACATTTCAAAATTTCTAGAGTATGATTTTTATAACAAAATTTTTGAAACATGATTTTCAGCACAACCTTCCTAGAACATATTAAATTTATTCTGGAATAAGTTTTTCGGACAGAATTTTCAGAACAAATTTTCTGAAATAAACTCAATGAAATTCTTTTAGAAATAAATTTTTCTAAACAAATTTTCAAAACATATAAGATGTATTTTGAAACAAAATTTCCAAAAATAGAATATTAAAACTTAATTTGTAACTCATTTAGTAAAAATCACAAAGATTTACAAAAATATGAAGTGTAGCATTATGATCAAACGAATTCATTACTTGTAGACAAATGGAACTAATCATCCTTTGAGTAAAATTCTCCTTCATGATATGCCTAAAGAAAGAAAGACAAAAACAGCAGCCTTTGTATTTTAGGGTGGCTCAAAAGTCTCATTTGAGAATCTATCACTCTCAAAATAGAATGGGTTCCTTGTTTCCACAGATATCGCCTCGTTTCCTTAAATTAGATACATAACATTTTTTTCAAAATATTAAAAATGAAAAAGAATTTCCATACTTTAACATTATAATTACAATCATACACGATGAGATTAATAATTATTTCAAAATAGACTCTGACAAAAAAAAGTATAGGTTAATTTTAATTGATTGACAAGGTAAGTATTTTTTACACTGATCATGCATAGAAATTAAAAATTCAATCAAAGTAAGGGTTAGAAAAGAAACATATATATATATATATATATATATATATATATATATATATGTGTGTGTGTGTGTGTGTGTGACTAAATTACACTTTTGCAAGTATTGTCATATATTGAAGAATGTGTGTTTTATAATTGACTTTCATAACTAACAATGCATCTAATATGCTATTATGTCTATTTTTTATTAGCCAATAACAGTTTCTAATATATAAACCAAGTAGGAAGTAGATAATGACCAGACACAACATGAATTAACTGTTACCTATAATACTAAATTTATTATTCTACGATAAAACTGTGTCTCTCTCCGAAGTTTGTGGGCTGAAATTGGTTGGTGTTATTGTGTGGCTCTCATTTGACGTGGCTTAACTTACTAAGAAAGCAGCTTAATTGATAACCAAATCTAGCTGCAAACCATGTCCAATACTGTGATCTCCACAATCTTTCCACGTTTCAAGCCATTTTCTGAGTTTTGAGCCACAAGTTTTGGGACCCTATTGCATGGTCGGCATCAGCATCAAAAGGGTCACTGTATTTTCATGTCACGTCCACACAGTGACCCTGCATATCTTCATTGTCGCCAACCCCAGAAATTTTGTCACTGCTTTATCTTAATTGCATTCCTCTCAAAGTGCAAACCCTTCTCTCAGATGTTGACTCTTTCTCCCCAGCTCTCATGAACCATCTTCACATGCATGGGCCACACTGTTTTAACATCTAATTCATACCAAATTTTCTCTAATAAAGTTAATCAAAATAGAGTTTAAACTTAACTTAATTTCACAAATTTAGTGTATTAGTACATATATATATATATATATATATATATATATATAATATGTTATTTTTAAATTTAAAAACCACTCAGTTTGGACTGATAATTATCATTAACATAAACATTTCTAGCAAATATTAAAAGAAATATTTAAACATCTTAGTGGGAAAGCATTACCATTCGAAAAGATTCCTGAGTCCAAGATGCTATGACTTGAGATGCTGATCCCAATATAGTCGTATTCGTATTTGCTGTTTAGATTTTCTGACCATGAAATAAAATACTGACTTAAATATTTTTTGTTTGTTTAAATTTTTAAATAAAAAATATGTATTTTTAGTCTTTCAAATTTTAATAAATGGTTTCAGTGTTCTCTCTTGAGTACTGTTATTCATTGTGGTTAACAGAATTGAAGATATCCACGTCTACAATTAAGCGTATAATTAAAATTGGGACGTAAAAACTCATTTGTTTGACTAAAGTATATTTTGAACATCTTAAATTCAAGTTAATTTTTTTTCTTAATTTAAAAATATTATTTTTGGTCTCTCAATTTTAAAAGGTAAAATAATATATCTACTTCAGAATTAAATGTAAAATTTTTTATTGGTTCTACTCCTCTATGGGAAAAAAATTAGAGATAAAAATTAACTCATACATTTAGGACAACTTTTTTTGTATTGTATAAATATCTTTAATAACCAAATATTTTTTTTATTATATGAATATGTATAACAAAGCGCTTCATATATATAAAATTTAAATTGCCAATTAATATTTGGAGATAATTTTTTTCGTAATTCTAAAATCTCAAAATTTAGCGTACTAAACGTAAATAGTGAATTAACCCATTCTAACATAATCAACATATTGTAATTTTACAAATAAATAAAAAATTGAGTGCGTGTGGTTGTAGTAGCAATCAACCATGCCACTATATTGTTTATTAGGGAAGTGAATATGAGAAAAAGTAAGAAAATTATTTGAAACAATGATGAATTTTTTTAAAATTAAATTTGTTAGTTATATAAACAAATTTCCAACATCAACTTTGAAAATTGAAAAACTTAAAAAATTATTTTTAAATTTTAGGGGACGTAAATTTCGATACAAGAAACTAAAAACTCACTTTTAATTTAGGAGGCCTAAAATAAAATTTAACCCAAATTTCAGGGACTAAAAAATATTTTAATAAAAATGAGTTTTTATATTATACTTTTGCGTCTGGTGGTAAGTATTGGCGGAGAGCGTAACATGAGATAAAAAAAATTATTAAATAAAAAATAATAATTTAAAGAATTAAAATAATAATAATATAAATTTGAGAGATTAAAAAATATACTTAAATGTAAAACATTCTATTGTTATCATTTTTTTTTCTTATAAAAAGTAGTAATAAAGATCTCATCTAGTTTATGTATTACTAGAACTTCAGACATCGATTAAACCCTAACCCTAAGTCACCTGCTTCAAAAACTAGCGTCTATAAACTGAGGTTCCAAAGTATACACTAAATACTTTCAGACACTTTAAAGGCCATATATTTGTTATTATTTAACTAATAAACATTTTTTAGCAATGCAAGTAGAATATCAAAATAAAATTAATATATTAATTTTTAAATTATTAACATTTTATTCTAATATACGATTTGCTTTTATCTACGCACATGTACGGACGCACTTGTTTGTATACATTACAAAAGATTGCATGTACTAATAATTTAATATTGAATTATTCTCGGTTTGTATAATCTTCATTTGACAAAACTTTCTGATCATATAAGCATTGCAAGTCTATATTAATAATATAATTCATCATTACAAATTATTAATATATATATATATATGTGTGTATATATAATATCGGTTCAGTAATAAATCACATTATCTTTTAATTAAAATTTAATGCAGTTGCAAAATTCTATAATAATATTGATTTAAATGTTCAATGATAAGATACACAATATATTATTATTATTATTATTATTATTATATTTATTATTATGATGATGATTATTATTATTATTATATATAACATGTTTCTGCATCGATGGCTTATGTTTCTCATAATATATTTATTAATTATTAAAGTTTAATTTACAACATTCTTATATGAGTATCACATCAAATCCAAGTGTATGTCAAAAGTCAAAAAAGGACGCATGAACCCAAAATGGTTTCTTTAACATATTTAATTTGACAAATTACAAAATCAAAAAAGTTCCCATGTAATTTCTATCAAATAATGCTAATGTGGTATTCAAAAATCATGATGCTCTAGCCTAATCTTTGATAACAAAGTGCGAAGTGAAACAAGGAAGGGAAGAAAAAAAAAATGATAATATAGAAAAAAGAAAAGTATATAAAATGCGAAGAATGTTTATGTTTTGGATGAGTTGAAGAGAGTGTATTTATGATGGTGGAATCAAGTTGAAGGGAAACCAAAATTGAATTAGTCTCTTCTGGCGACCAAGTAAAGATTTGATCTTGATTGGGATGAGTGGGAAAAGGGACATCCATGTTTTGTTGGAGCAGCAATGGATGAAAACCAAAACCTCTTCAGTGACCCAAAAGCCATGTGAAGCAGTGAAGAAGTTAAAGAAGAGATAAGGGTAAACGTCCTTCAAGGCAGGACCACCATCCCCTTCGTTTGTGGTCTACATGCATCCTCATCTATGCTCTTCTTACGTGCCACTCTCACATTCGATATTATAATTTTCATCAACTTTATCTCACTCATCATGCTTTCAGTTGCTTCCACCTCATCATACACTCTCACAAAACTCCCAACTCTGCCAAATAAGCTTCAAACATGTCACCATTCATATGCTCACGTCTTATTCTAAACATAACCTAATATTTCCATAAATATTTCTAAAATAAATCAACAAATATGTTGATAAGTATTTCTTGTCATATTACTTTTTACATATATATCTTTCTTGTTCGTATCAACTGCTGTAGACTTTGAAAATTTTCTGAGTAAGAATTGCTGCCCTACCACATTCCTTGATGGGTACATAGGTGCCTCACACTAAATGCTCCACAACATGTAACAGTTACACACAATTTCTTCCTAGGTGCTGTTCAATCGCTTTCTGTCATTGAAATTTGCAACATTTTCAGTGTGTCTGCTTCATAATTAACCTCTGCAACAATAATTTGTGTTTTGAAAAAAAAACAACATTGTATTATGTAATCAATACAACAATATACCTACGTACAGTTTTCTAAACTCCTAGGTACCTACCTATTTACAAGAAATTAAGATTACTTTTCGTATCAATTGGCCCAACTTCCAACTGCCAACCCCATTAAGTTTGCCCTAGATCGGAAGTTATTGCATGCCCCCAAACACTCGTCCAATTGTATGGCTCATGGCAAATTTTAGTCACAAATTTATTGCATGAAACATAGGTTACGTTACGTACGTACTAATTGCATAATGTTAATCACATATCCCAGTACTTGGCACGACTTAAAATTTGTTTTAGCAGTATAATATAAGAAGACAGAAACTCCCAACAGAATATAAAACACAATCAAGAAAAAATAATATTAAACTACTGAAGTGGCTGTCTGTGAGACCACTCATACACTTCCCTTCACGTGTGTTTCATTAAAAAAGAATAAAAATAAAAGTATGAGTTAGTTAATTAAAAAGAATGAAACATTCTCTTATATATGAGGAAGTATAATAACATACGTACCCACATTCCATGCAGAATTTCGTCCTCTTTGGCCTTCACATATGTTTTTTTAATCTGGATCTATCTACCACGCTATATATTCTGGAATGCGGAGATTTTCCTTTGATTCAAAACAACAAAAGAAAAGAACTTGAAGTATGTATTTATTTTAACGAGGGAAATTGAGAGAGAAGAAAAGACAGATTTAAGGAGAAAGGAAATGTAAAGTCAAATTATTTGAATTCAAAGAAAAATATAAAAAGTGAAGTCAAATAAATAGAAAATTTATGAATATAAAAACTTATGAATGATATAACGAATGTAAATGTCATTTTAATTGATAAAAATTATAAGATTACAATTTTATTCTTTTGGTTAAAATTAATTTAAAATAAAATATAATTAATTACTTGTACGTGGATACAAATTATTTGATATGTAGATACATGCAAAATTGTTAAAAATAGATTTTAATAAAATTAAATAAACTTTTAATAATTATTTAAGTAAAGTTTAATTTCATAAAAATTAAAAAAAATGGTATAAAAATATAGCACCTAATAAATATTAACATAGAATGAATTATAATAATTTATTTATATTTATTATCCACATTTAGTTAAAGTACTATTTTTTTATTATTCTTGATTGAAAAAGAACTATGAATTATCTAATACCACAATACATCTACAAATATAAAATAAAACTAAAATTAAAATAAAATTACTATTCTTTATATTATTATTTTATGAATTTATTTTAATATTAGTACTTTTATTGCTGTTATTATTCTATAATTTTATTTTTTAATATTTTATTTGTTATAATTATTATTTAAGATTTTACTATTATTTTAAAATTTTATTACATTTATTTTAAAATAATATATTTTTAAATAATTAAATTATATATTATTATAATAATAATATTATTTTATATTTATATTTATTTTTATTATTATAAATAATGCTATTTATTATTATTATATAAAATTATCTTTTATATAAACAATTATATTAATTCTTTATAAATTAATGTTTATTATTATTAACTATTATTTATTTTTATTTAATAATATTAAATATTTGTATTATATAAAATTATTTAATATTTATTGTTATTAGGATTTTAATTTCTTTTTAATATTTTTTATTTTTATTTTTATTATATTATTTATATTATCTAATCAATTATATTCTAATATAATAATTATATGTTACCTAATTTATTATAGGTAACGTATCGTCGATTATACACAATCAATTATATATCATGTATTATTTGATTATCAACTTTGTACCGAAATTTCATAATTATTTAAGAATGTTGTTATATTTCATCAAATTTTCATATATTATGTTTTATTTTATTATATTTATACAAAAATATGCATAATTGAATATTTACATTAATTTGATCTATTCAAACAAATTTCGAACATAGCATTATCAAATTGCATGTCAATTAGTATCATTTTTCAATTTTTATTAGCATCATCAACTACCACTACAACTATGAAACTCCTCTTCATAATCAACAATCATACCTCTCACTTAAAACTAATCATAAAAAACATGAAACAAAAAATTCTATTACATACTTAAAGAAGAGAAAGATAATTTAGCCCTTTTACAGTAACTGACATGACTTTTCTCTTATTTATTTATGAAAGAGAAAGTAAAATTAGTGTTTTTTTTACAAATTCTCACTTTTTTTCTCCTCACACATAACTTAATTCAGATACAAATGTCTCTATCAAAATTTATATTCTTTTACAAAACTCCCTCTAAAACAAATAGGATGGAAGTGAGTTTGCTATCACATAATAAATGTCTAAAGAGGAAGAAAAGAGGAGCACATGGTCTTACAATCTTCGTTTGTGGATGTAATTGAACCCATCCCCACTCCACCCACTCCACGTTAGCACTTTCAACACAAAATCTTATAGAGGTACGTTGATGTCACCTATTTTCATTTAAGAAATTTCAGCTCTTAGCACATTAAATTCAACTATATTAGTAATTAATTAAGGGAACATATATAAATGCACCAAGTTATATAGTATTTAAAATCTTCTTTTAGTCCTGTCTCAAAAGACTATCGGACAAGAAATATTAATCAGTAAAAGTATTAAAAATTAGTAATAGAAATTAGATATGATGACGTAGGGAATACGTGATAGTGCATAAGTGATAGATATGAGGCAATTCTTGAATATTCCAATCCTTATCTTACACACTCACACATGCCTGCTTCGATTGTTTTCCAAACAAACTACATGCAGGCCCAACCTACCCTCCTAGTCCTCTTCATTTTAATCGTGACTATTCCAATGCTAGGCTTAAGCTACTCTTTTAAGTTTCAATACCCTTTTTTTCTGTAAATATATTTCTTATTTGCATCAATTGTTTGTAAATGAGATTTATTACAAAGAGGTGATGAAAAATGTAGTATATTAAATTGTATGATGTTTTCATTTCGGAAAAAAAGAAACATGAATATCAATCGGGGTATGACATAACATTTACTAAAAAAAATATGATATTTGTTTTCAAAATTATATGTATTATAAAACATTCTTTTCATATAACAAATGATCATTAATATTTTCTTTGGATTACGAAGATAATTAAAAAAAAGAAAAACAATAGAAATGAGAAGGTTTGAAATAAGAGAAAAATAGTGAAAAATATATTTGATTAATCTAGTAAAAAAATAGAATTAATTTAATAATATTGTGATTTACCATTTTTTTTGTTTACTCTTAAAAATAAATATAAATTAAACTTGAAAGATGATTAATTATAAAGTTATTATTTTTGTAAAATTGAAAGTATTGTTAAAAAAAATTAAAATTTAATTATATTTAAATAATTTCAAACAAAGTTTTCCACACACCAATTACAAAAATTAAATTATAAGAAAAAATCAAATGAAAAAAATGAGAGCTGAAGATTAAACTGAACGAAAATTTAATAGGTATTATTATAGCATACTTAACTTTTATTACATTATATTACTTTTTATTTATTGTCTAGATGAATTATTTTTCATACATTTTATTTCATATTTCATTAAAGTAGAAGAAATTATCAATGATAACTAAAAAGTCTGGAAATTTGAGATTAAGTTACACTTGACTGTATATGATTTTGTTTAAATCTATTCCTACGCTATTATGAAAGACTCTAGAGAACTTACGGTTTGAAATTAGTATTTTAATATTAATGCATGGATTGACGTGGAGAATTGAATGGAGTGCATGGAGAATGATATGAACAATTGTATGAAAATATTATGTTGACAGAATCCATCCAGTAAGATTAGTAAGACTCTTCCTAATCCCATTTTAAATAAGAAATTCCATGGTTAAAATTGCGATATTAATTGATTAGTTTTTAAAAATATAAAATTAATTGAATTTATTATATGTGTGAAATTGTAACTTCAAATACTTTGAGACAGCAAATTACCACTTAAAATTATTCAAATATCTATGTATATGTAGCCTTTGTCACTTATCTTTCTTCTTATTTCAGATCATGATGGTGGAGAAAATCCATCCTAACATTATTCTATCTTTTTTTTTTTTTCATGTTTCCATCCAATTAACATATAAAAAATCACGATAATTCCCATCTTATTAATCCATATCTAAAAGAAACATAACGTAAAATTGTTAAACTTTTTTCTTTCATAAATTCATTTTTGATAAGCTTATATCACAAAGAAACATGATTATCTAAAAGTGTGGATAAAGTTTAGATATTTATGAATACTAATAAAAAAACTTATTTTAGTGTTACCTTTAACTTTCTAATTAGTTTCCCTTAAAAAAAAACTTTTTAATTAGCAGTAGCAAGATATTAATATATTATATTCCAAAAGGCAAAAGGAAATGAGAGAGAGGGTACCACCTTCCCAAACCCTGTAATGGGCCCACCTTAAAGCACAGCCACCCACAAGGATAATGTCCGAACTTTTTGACACCACTAACTTCGTGACACGTGTCGCACAGAGATTCTCCCACTCTCTCAAAGCCACCAAAAACAGCAACAACCCCAACAAAAACACAAACACAACACAACTTCCTAAGTTCTTAGTTTCTTCTTTCTTTTCTAGTTCTCGCCGAAACTGCAAGCACATACTAAACTCACTTACTCTGACAAAACAATTAACTCCCCAAATGTTGGAGGGAGAAGCTGCTGGCACGTGGGCGCGCACGTGCGATACGTGCCGCTCCGCCGCCTCCACCGTCTTCTGCCGCGCCCACAACGCCTACCTCTGCTCCTCCTGCGACGGTCGCGTTCACCACGCGTCCTCCACCTCTTGGCACGAACGCGTGTGGGTCTGCGAGGCCTGCGAGCGGGCACCGGCGGCGTTCCTCTGCAAGGCCGACGCCGCCTCCCTCTGCTCCTCCTGCGACGCCGACATCCACTCCGCCAACCCTCTCGCAAGCCGCCACCACCGCGTCCCGATCCTCCCCATCGCTGCCGGCCACCACTCCCACGTCGAAATCGACGTCGCCGACGACGACGATGCTGCTGACGTGGATGACGAAGACGAAACCGCTTCCTGGCTCCTGCTCAACCCTGTCAAAACTGGCACTGTCCCTAACAGCAACAACAATGGTTTCTTGTACAGTGGTGAGGTTGATGAGTATTTGGACCTTGTTGATAACTGTAACTCCTGTGGTGACAACAACCACTTCTCTGCAACTACCACTACTGCCACTACTGCTGATCATTACACTCAGCACCATCATTTTGATGGTGTTTCTCAGAAGAGTTATGCTGGGGACAGTGTGGTTCCGGTTCAGCAACACCATCATTTTCAGCTTGGCTTGGAGTTTGACAATTCCAAGGCTGCCTTCAGTTACAATGGTTCTATTAGTCAAAGTGTAAGCCTTTCTAATTCCCTTTTTCTCTTTCCTCCTTTGGGTTGTTTTCTTTGTCCTTTTGTTACAAACACGTACAGAACATGAGCACTTTTTTCAGTATTTGAACCGTCCTTAGCCTTCTACTAGACCTAACTCTCGTGGGTGGTTTACTTTTGTATTGTTCATTCTTGAAAATCTCGAATTTTTCTCAACCAAGCTCTTCAGAGTGGGAAAGCGGTGTTTTCTCTATTTGACTTGGGTTGTGGTATATATTATACTACATGTTCCTTCTTTTGAGATGGTAGTTTTCTTGCTTTTGGCCTTCACGTGACATGTTTTTGGCCGAAGTTTTGGATTCACGAGTAGTTTCCTTTCCTGGAATGTCCAATGCCAGCTTTAACTCTCTGGTTGAAGTTTGTTTACCTTGTTTTTGGTGTATCTACATAATCTGTCTTGTTGGACTGTTTGCCATTAATTAGACTTGTTCCGAGCTTGTGTTTCTTGTTTGGTTTAATTTGTCAAGAAATGGTGTCTCGATTCCTTCTGCAACTTTCTTTGGCTCTCTTTACCCTTTTGCCTTTACACTTTTTCTTTTTTGGAACGAGTCTAAAGGAAAATTAAGTATCATACTTTCTTGCTATAAGATTGTTTTATCAATAAACAATTGAAAACTTTCTGCCTTTTCATTTTCCTAAATGTTAATGTGAGAGATGATCAATTTTCTGTATCGTATATGCATGCAGTTGCCCTTCTCTCGTTATAATTTATTCTCAAGTACACTCGGAATCTCCTTTGCCAGGGAGCAAACAAGTTGTGTCACTGACTTGTTCTAAAGCGTTAAAAGCCATCCCTCTAGATTCTCGTACTTTTGTAATCTCAATCAGTGATTACATAAGCATAGGAATATTTATCAGTCAGTGAAATATTCATCAATTTTCTAGCCTAGATAATTGGATTCCCCAAAATTGACTTCTATAAATGTTCTTTCTTTGTCAAGAAAATCCCGCTACCTTATGAATGAATTGGTATTTGTGAAATGCATATTTTATTCAAGTGATAAAAAATGATACTTTGGTCTCATCAGCATCATAGATATGAATACCAGTACTGCTTAGAAAATTTATCTTGAACTTGCCATCACGTGAAAATTCATTAACTAATGTTTTTTTCTTCATTGAATTCAGATTTCAGTTTCATCATTGGATATTGGTGTTGTTCCTGAATCACCGATGAGGGATGTCTCAATTTCCCATACAAGACCCCCCAAAGGGACGATTGACCTATTTTCTGGACCTCCGATTCAGATGCCTTCCCACTTTTCTCCAATGGACAGGGAGGCCAGAGTCCTAAGGTACAGGGAGAAAAAGAAGACAAGAAAATTTGAGAAGACAATCAGGTATGCCTCAAGGAAGGCCTATGCAGAGACTAGACCCCGTATAAAGGGTCGATTCGCCAAGAGAACAGATGTAGAAGCTGAAGTGGATCAGATGTTCTCTACAACACTAATTACAGAAGTTGGATATGGCATTGTTCCCTCTTTCTGAATATGCTGTGTTGAACAAAAATGGCCAGAGAAGAAGCTAGAAGATCGTGATCAATAGAAATGGCAACCACTTGTGTACTATATTTTGTTGATACTATATTTTTCATGTAATCTAATTACTCGCAGTTGCACTAATCGGATGCTTTATTATTTTGTTTACTGCATTTTGAATGAAACTTGTATTTGTAAATACAGTCCTTGTATTAAATTATAGTCAACATATATTTGATAAATTTTCATTTTCTCAATTTCTATCATGGTGTATAATTTGCTACAGAGATAACCAACCAATAACTTCTGTTTGTGTATTTGTCATTTCATTTAGTTTCAATCACTTCAATCAAACTAAGTACTGAACAGATATTTAGGGGCCAAAACTAATTATCTTTATCAAACATGATTCAGGTGCATTGAACTTACTGTGGCTTGAGTTTTGGTTTATGCACTCATGATCCTGATCTAGCTACAGTGAAAAAGTGGATAGAAAGTTGTTGAGTTTAATATAATGCACATAATTCCCTTTTCATTTCTTTGCCCTTGGAAAAAGGTCAAAAGCCAAAACTTGTTAATTATATATTCGTTTCTCTTCTCTTTCTCTTTGTGATTTCCACTGTTCATCATTCCTCTGCATACAATGCCCCTATATCATCAAGAAATCATGAGATCTTTTGGCTAAAAGTGAGAGAATTCTAATTTGGAGAAAAAAATGCATATAAAATCATTGATTAGAAACTTAATGATTAAGGTTGTAACAACTTTAGATATTTTATACATGGACTCATATTGTATCTAATCTCAATTGCTAGGTTTTCTAGAAAAACTGTTGGAAGTGAATTTTATTCTTCAATATATATGTCCTTTATTTTTGAGAAGTCAAATATGCTTTTGTAGTAATACAGCATATTCTTAAAGAAGAAAAGATATTTTTATGATGACTGTCTCCTGACCATAGATGCCAAAGTACATTTAGAAAAATTCTGCACAAAAATTGTTGATGAATTTATAGCATACAAAAATGCATGAACTTTTGAAACTTTAGCTTTAACCTGCCTCTTGATTATTTTATTCTACGGAAAACTGGGAACGAGAGAAGAGATTGAAGAAACAAACAATGAAGTTTTTTACAGTGAAAGTGTGATACATGCTTCTCTTTGGAGGAAGCAATATAATGCTGCACAAGGTAATGTTTTTTCCCCTTCCCAAGTGAGTATATTTCGTACAGTAAATTGAAAGTGCTATAACAAAGTCTCGTTGCACTTTTTGCCCTCATGGGAGTGAATATTTGACAAAAAGTAGAACTAAACGAATCTACGAGAGAGTCATCCATGACCAAGAGATTGCTAAACATCCAATGATCAGAAAAATGAATCAAACTGATGCTTTTTGGTTTGAGTTTCAGGTTGTCATGGTCCATAAATATTTGAATGATCAATATCTGCGATTCTATTTGCTGCACACAACTAGTGATAGCAGACAATATTCATTCCTTCCCACATTTCATGACTGCAAAGCAATGATAGATACCAGATCAAATGTTTAGATATTGGAATATTTTTCCTTTACCATGTCACAAGTTGCTTAGGTGGCTATAGGAAGTGGTGTGGTTTCTATTTGAATGTAAAATATACTTATCTTCCGGTGAGTTAAGACAAATCAGCACAAAAATTACAATAGAACTTTTTCTTTTCTCTTTCTCTGAAAAAGTAAAATAACTCTGATTTTAACCTTATACTTTCTCTTAAGTTAATATTAGATTCATTATTTCTAGTTCACGTAGAATCTCCAATCTCCTTAAAAAGTATTAGAAAGCTTTATTTTTAGTTTATCTAAATCTCTAATACACTCTCTTCTTGCTTAGACTCTCAACTCGTACATAAAACTATATATTTAATAGTTAGTCCAATAAGCTCAAAAATCTTATTAAGATAGAATATGATACTATCCTAAAAAATGAACTTCAAGCCTAAATTAACCTTATAAAACGGACTCCTAAGAAATGAAGTTTAGATACACTTGTAAACTATTAAAAAGTCTTTATCTTTAATCGATATAAAATCTCTAACATATTATTAATTTTTCTAACATCTTAAGGTATAAAAGTATCCGATTAAAGAGACAAGAAGCGTCTGTTATAGTAAGTTTCTTAGTAAGTTGTCTTAATGAGTTTCTTAGTTCAATCAGTTTACTGAAATAATAGTCCTCAAAAGTGGCTGCACTTTTCATAAATGAAATAATAGTCCTCAAAAGTGGCTGCACTTTTTATTTTATGAAAGGCATGAGACAGAAGTAGAACACAGAACGCGTGGAGGCTGTTGTTAAATATGTACAAGGAATGATACCCTTTTTTTTATCTGCATGTCTCACAATCTGCAAAACTCAGACAGGTACATGCACTCACCAAATTGATTCTAAAGACGAAAAGAACACCGATTCCCTTTCCGCTATTTCTTTTTCTTTTCAGTAAAAAATGTCCATGCCTTCAAGAATCATTGCTGAATCATAAGAAACTCCGATCTTTGAATATCATTATTGTATTTGCCGAACCTTCCATAAAATATATGATATGGTATAACTAGATTGTTTATTAATTACCCTCCATCATAAACATGCATTTCATGTTAACGATTATTAATATATTATCTGTGCTACTCAAAATAGTCTTTACATAAAATCATAGCATGTAGCATTAAAGGGAAAAGGGTTCTTTAGTTGAAAGGGTTACTTCAACCTTGAAAAGCAAACATGTGCGTGGCCCCGAATTAAGCACAGTGAAGCATGGCCAAATATATTGCTTTTGCTTTAAGATCCACAAACTCTAAGAGAACCAATTCCAGCTTGGTAATTTGTCCAGCAGGAAAGGTAACACAAAAACAATGACAAAAGTGTTCCAATTATTGATGAAATCTAGTAAGCGTTTCCACCATAATCATGGAGGAAAGACACGAACAAGCCAACAAAGGTAAGAGAGTGCAAAAGAGATAATGATGTTTGGAAAGGGAAAATAAGGTAAATATGTCATTTTAATAAAAAAAGAACAAAAGGGGAGTGCAGTCAACAAAAAGAGATTGTAAATAGTAGGATCCAACATGCATCAGCGTACCTGATGAAACCGAGGAAATTGGAAACGGGACGGCCCAGATCTCATAAAATCTGCAAGTGGGTTTTTCGTAAGCAGACGGTTCTTCCTGCACCCCCATATGTTTTTAAATTTCGAAAATACCCTTTACGATTGTACAATTAAATTATAATTGAATTATACCATCCGAAATATAACCATAAATAATCTGAAAAATATTTTGTATTATGTATTATACAATCCAAAATATATTTATACATTTCGGATTATAAAATTTAGAATATAATTTTTGTAATTTAGAATACATTTTTTTATTTAAAATTATACAATCTAGAATATATTAAATTTTATATCTTAGATTATATAATTCAGAACATAATATTTGAATTTCGAATTATAATATCTAAAATATGAAAAAGGTTAGGAGAGTGTAAAGTTTATTTAATTTTTTTCTATCAAGGATATAATAGTTATTTTGCTGAGTTTATGAAAGTGTATGGAGAAAGTATGGGGTTGCAGGAAGAAGCCGTCTCGTACGCATATCTGAAAAGGGCCGAAAGCGGTTTATTAAGGGCCCAACTTAAGCATAGTCCCTTTGCGAAGTAGAAAAAACCCTTTGCCGCCATTCATTCATTCATTCGTCGCTACCGCCGGCGAAAGCCCGAACCAGTGTTTCTATCATCTCTTTCCTCCGCAGGTGCGTTTATTCTCTGGCGCACTCCTTGCTAAAGGGTCATCGTTAAATTTTTATCTTTTTATGATTATGGTTCTTGGGTGTGGCAGATTTTGAAGCAAAAAAAATGGGGAAGAAGAGAAAGCACAGTGAGAGTAGTGAACTTGTAGCACAACCCAAAAAGGAAGATGCTGCTCCAGAGAGACCAGCGAGGACCCTTTTGGGTTGGAAGGACAAGAGTCAAGTCGCTGATGAAGTGGACGACAGTAACGTTGCTTCACCAATATTCAGGAACAAAGAGAAGGTTTTGGTCACTTGCTCTAGGCGCATCAATTACAGGTACAACCTAATACAAACCCCATAACTTGTAGTTACAGATTTTGTGTGTGTGTGTGTGTGTGTGTGTTTTTTTTTTTTTCGTTCTTTTAGATTTTGGATTACTCTATTTTTGTGTCTTGATTTGCAAAGTCTAAGAACACAGAAACCTTGTGCAGTGAGTTAGTTTTTGTATATTATTATGGTATTCATGAGCGGGGTATTTATTTTCCATTAATTTGTAGGTACCGCCATTTGATGTTGAACTTGGTGTCACTTTTGCCGCATTGCAAGAAGGATAACAAGGTTGAATCAAAGGAAACTAAAGGCGCCACCCTGAACGAGCTTGTTGAGCTCAAAAGCTGTTCCTCGTGTCTATTTTTTGAGGTATTTTATTTACATGCCACAAGGTTTTTCAGTGCCGTGATACTTCAATTTAGGATTGATATGTTGTGCTGTTCGCTAGACTAGTATTTGCATCATGTTTCCGCTATTTGGAAAATCTAAAGCATGCTTGTAGGTAGAGAAATTCGTTTGTTGGTTACAAGTGTTGATGCTATTTCACTATGATATGGCAGTCATGAGTTTGAGTGTGGTAAACTTGTTATATTCTGATTAGTGTCCTCTCCTCTCGTTTTCTGTGTATTAATTTCAGTGCAGGAAGCAAAAAGATCTTTATCTCTGGATGGCCAAATGCCCCAATGGCCCATCTGTAAAATTTTTAGTTAGTGCAGGTAATATTCTGATCTGATCATTGTCTTAATGTTAATACAATACTTATTTGCTTGCTCTGATCATGTAATGTTCTGAGGTCTGTATACTCTAGGCATCACTGCTCATTCTTCCCAGTGAATTATGATTTTGTGTTTCTCTCTCGCTCTCCCTTTTTTTTATATACTTTTACTGATTTTCCTTTTTCCTCCGTTGCTTTTCAGTGCATACAATGGAGGAGTTGAAGTTAACGGGAAATCACCTAAAAGGATCCCGTCCTCTTTTGACGTTTTCTGCAAATTTTGAAAAAGATGCACATTGGAAACTGTTAAAGGAGATGTTGTTACAGGTATGTGGTTGGTTTCTTGCAAGTTTTTTCATTTTTGTCCGTCTGGTTTCATCCGAGGAAAGATTAGGAAATCTCTAAACTTAAGTTGATTACTCTTATATGTGCTATTTCATATGTAAGGTAAAGGTTAGCTTGATGATTTCATCTTAGTTTGTTGATTCATGATGTTGCCACCACCATGAATTTCCCGCCTAATTATGATCCGCTTCATGTGCTCTTTCCTAATGTAATTGGGATCTTCCATTGTGGTGTTCATATATCTGCCTAGGAGTATTTTCTCAATTTATTATTTATGATCGGAGAAAATTCAATAAATGTTATCTGATGTCCATCTATTTTTACGTAGTTTAGATCAAGTAAACTGTGGGTTCTGTTTAATGCATATATTTCTGTGTACAGTTCTCTCTATTTCTGATGCTGTTGTCTGTCTAGTGCATTTGATAATATCTCATATTCTATTTCTTTCTTTTTGTTCAGATATTTGAAGTGCCAAAGGACCATAGAAAGGCTAAGCCCTTCCATGATCATGTTTTTGTTTTCTCAATAGCTGATGATCATATATGGTTCCGTAATTACCAGGTTTGTGTTTGTATTTGCACAAGATGTGAAGAATGTCCTTTACAAGTTACAACTTTTGCATTAATATAGAGGTTAAAATCTGGAGATTTTTGTTTGGGGCATCCTTTCTACATTGTGATTATAAATATGTTGATTGCTTTTTTTAGCCACAGGTTAATGATTGAAGTGAAGTTTGGGTCGAGCATTTTTAACCTTTAGTTTCTTATAAACATTACTGATGAATCAACTTAAGTTTCTATCTATAATTTGAAGGATTAGTTTTTGTGTTCCTTCAATATGATGTAAAGAATGCTTCACCACAACAATTTTGAAGATATACTTGACCATTATAATGAGTTTAAATTTGATCTACTACCAGTGTAAAACATTTTACTTGTAAATGCATTAAGATGTTCCGCTATGGTAATTTTTCTTAACCTCAAAGGTTAAACTATGTTGCATGTAATGTTTCATTTTACTGATCAACTTTATTCATTTAGTTATGGTCTGCTATGATGCATGGACATGATACGTGCATCGGATACTATGGGTACCCGATACAGCGAAACACTTTTTTTGAAAATAAAAGGATACTATACATATTGAAAAATGTATAAAAATTCTTAAAAACCAAAAAGTATATAATTACAATGTTTGAATCCAAATTGAAATCACATTTATTAGACATTGTCAAAATAAAAAAAATTATAAACTATTGTTATCATAAAAGTATTATTGTTTAATAGATTAAATACTTCATCGATAACTATAGGTAAATTATCCTAGAGTATTGGATACTGTGATACAAATTGAAGTATCAATGCATCATAGTGTTGATTTTGGTTTGATTCCTGTTGCAGATTTCTGTTCATCATAATGAATCAGACAAATTACCAAGGGGAGGCCTTGATAAAATGACATTGATTGAGGTCTGGAAAGTGGTTCTTGATGTATATTTTGATCTTTCAATTTCTGACATTCATTTAATCTGTGTGCAAACTACTTGTTTAGGTGGGTCCACGGTTTTGCTTGAACCCAATTAAAATATTTGGTGGCAGTTTTGGAGGCCCAACATTATATGAGAATCCATTCTATGTATCTCCAAATCAGGTACCAATCAATATATTTTTCATTTATGCTTAGAATTTCTCAAGCTTTCTACTAATAATAATTATATCTGTCATTGGTTGCTGGTTCTGATAGATTCGAGCTTTGGAGAAAAAGAAGAAGGCTGGAAAGTTTGCGAAGAAGGTGAAAGCAAAGACTAGGAGGAAAATGCATGAGATGTCTAATCCTCTGGAGCCTGATGAGTTTGCAGATATGTGGAAAGATTGATTTTAAAATACAACCGCAGTTAAAGAGTAAGAAAAAGAAATCATATTTCACCTTATATCCATTCATCATGAGATGGAACATTTGGTTGGCAGCAACAGCTTTTGATGTGAAATTCTTTATATGATCAGTTGGAGATATAGGCTGTACTTTTCATTCATCTATGTTATTTTCTGTAATTCTTGCGGGGGCTGAGAAGGTTCCAGTTTTGAGTTTGAGATTAGGTTTGAATGATATGTTTATTGTGAAATTTATTCTAGAATGTTCTTGACATAAAAACTCTTTTCTTTTGGTTTTATGTTAGTACAATACCTTGAAGGCCAGTGCACCAATGTTGTCTTCGTCTTTTCCATGTTCTATAACAATAGGAAGGATGACTTTTATATATGTTTTTCAAGGTTGGAAAAGAAGAATAGTTTTGAAATAAATTTTTCTCTACAATTTTTTCAGCTACAACTATGAAAAGTCATAAGATGTAGTTTCAGTTCGATATAAAGAATGTACTATGAATTATAAGACGCTTTTAACTTTTTAATTGATCACATTTAAACTTTATAAGTTCATATTCTAAAAGAAATGATCAATTGATGATATTTCGTTTGAACAATATTACGCATAGAAAAAAAATATAAATAAAAGAAGCAATTTTTTTGTATGAATCGACTTCTTAAAGTAGAAAGGATTTTTCTTCTAAAAATTATAATTAAGGTAAACCGTGTGCAAATAACAATAAACCGCCGACAACAGTTCTCTGTTTTAATTATCAAGTACGCATGGAAGCCTGCACATCTCAAACATAAAATAACATAAACTAGTGTCTCATGTCGGTGTAGAACATTGGCTTAGATACTTCCAAGTATAGTTGTAGTATACAGACAACATAGGTATGATTTGTAGTATTTTTCTCCCTCAAGAAAATTTGGTCAACACACTCGTTTAATTGATGTCATAGTAATAGTATGTTGAAACTCTTGAGTTGTAAGTGTATTTGTAGATAACCTTTCTAAAGCATATAGTGTAATTGCATAATACTATGGATCATGTATGATGATGAAACCAAGATTTGCATAATATAGAATCTTACAAAACTCAACATTTGTGGAAATTAGTACTTCAATAATTCAACAGGCTTTAGGATTCAATTTGCTATATAATTTAATATGGATTTAGAATCTGTCATGGCCACATTATTTGTGAATCTCAACTTTAACCATAACATTTTTGTCCTTTAGCTAGGTGAATAGATATGATACACCTCAATCATGAGTTATAATTATCTGATTTGATCTCTAATTTTTTTTATGGGAATCACTTTTCTAGAAGAGTAGTCTTTGGTTAGCACTTAAAGTCACGGCCACAAAATAAATGTTGGCCTCATGTAACTCCAAAAGGAACAGAACATATTCCAATTTTAACTCCAAAACCAAAAGACATGAACTGAGATATCATGTCATCACACTATGGTCACACACATTTAAATATGTTTATGTGGACTTGGAATATGTGAGTGCTGGGTGGCCCTCCAACAATTTTCTTAACCTCATCAGTTCATAAGTCTTAAGGACAATGACCCCTCCATCAACCACTCCCACTCAGTTATTTTATTCCAATTTACCCCACAAAAATCTTTTGCTTTTTCTCACCTTAATCAACCAAGTAAGTGACCATTAGTTCCATCTCCATTCTATTTTCCACATAACCCCATTAATAACATACCAAATCCATTATGTTAGTCCACAGATTTGTCCTGTTAGAGTACAATGGATCACACATAATCAAAGTTCTTAACTAGCTGATTCCATTAGAAAAAACACTAACCCCATATGTGGTTGTGCCTTGTCTTGCAATGGCAGAGCATAATAATTATAGTTCTTAACTTGCTGACATACACTGAATTATAGTTCTTCATGCTTCCACTTCACGCTCAATTATGCATAAAAGGGTTTTCAAATTCTCTAAGAAAAATGAATTTTTTTGTTACAATAGTTGTGTTCAATCATTCTTTGGTTGAATATATGCACCGCCGTTTTAACTAGAGATCTTCATGTTTTCTCTTCCACACTGTAGACGATTCTACAAATTTTCACATTATTGAAAAAGCAAATACCTGACATTTTCACAAGGTTAGAAATTTAAACTTTGTTGTTATTATTTATATACTATCTTTTTAGAATTTTTTTTTAAATAATTGTGGTTCGGAGTCTCTTAAGTTGCATGAACACATTTAGTGGAGCCTACTTAGAGATTTCTATCGAACAACAATTTCAGGTTTCTTCTTCCCTCTTTTTGTGTTGGTTGCTTCATTGATACAACATGAATAATCCATTTGAAGTTACAAAACAAACAACCAAATAATAAGTCACGCTTTATCCAAATTAAATTCCTTAAAGGATACTTATTAAAGATAAAAGTCGTGTTTTGTGATTTAAATAAATGAGGCTTTCACATTTTTTTTAAATAATCTTTGAAAAAGTTGTTTTCAAACTGTAAAAATAATCTAACATAGAACATAAATATTATTTATTAAATCTCATATTCTTAAATATTTTGTTGTAACGAGTTCCTTAAATGGATATTACAGTGGATATTATTTATTTATCATCCTTTATATAAATTAATTATTTATAAATGTTAATTTCTATCTCTTTTCATTTTTTTTAATAATAGATACAATAACTTTGAATTTTTCTTCTATCATATTACTTTTTCAATCACAATTTTATCCTTTAAAGGAATTTCAAATAAAAATTAGTCAAATTCACGTGAAATAACTCAATTTGCCTTATAAAAATCAATGTTTAAATATCCATATTAACTCAAACATCCTTATGAAAATCCTCTGACAATTTTTATATTAATGTGTTTGACAATTTTTATATTAATATGTTTTTCACATGTCACACCCATATAAGTAAACATTTGATATCATTTATGTAATAACATGTTTTTCACACTCATGTATGCACAATAACACTTATGTGGGTAAATTTTCTACTAATATGACTTTTACAATTTTGTGGACCTAGCCACATCTCTATAGGTGAACATGTTGTACAATTTTTTTCTATTAGTCTATCTCTCACATCCATATGGACATAAGCACATATATGTGAAAAAAATCAATAGTTCAATTTTTTTAGGATGCCTCCTAAACCCTTACAACTGAGTTTCTTCCCACACCTAAGTTATTTCAGGACAAAGGGGAGATAAAAAAAAAGAACTAATAAAAAATTAATTACTTGAGTCATAAACATAAGTTGGTGCTTATCTATATTTGTTATATAAAATATGTTGAGTGGTGAAATAAAAAAACTTATACTAACACTCATGATATAATTTATTTAACTAATTTGACACTAATAACCTTATCAAACTTAAATATAATTGTTTTTGTATTAGCCTCACATCTTAATTATCTTTACTTAACATTATGTTTTGATTATTTTTTTTAATAACAAACTACTATGTTTAAATATTCAAAAGCTAAACATCACATTTTGTCAAGAGCAAATCAAGCTTTACTAATAAAAACATCTAGCCATAAGATCTAATTACATCGAGTACAAGCATCACACTACAATAAATCAATTCAAATGATAATCATCATGTTTTACGAAGTGTAAATATTGAGATTCATTAATAAAGACATTAACATTAAAATATCGTGCTTTATAAAGTGTAACTATTAATCTTCACTGTAATTTGGACATCCCAAATCACACTTTACACAGTGGAAATACTTAGTTTTTCCTATAATTTATAAGCTTCCAATCATAACATTAAGTTGTATTAAAAAACGTAGCAAACAAATGTGTTACATTTCACACTATAACATTCATTGGTCTATAATAAAAACACAAACAAATAGTTATGCTACACATCATTAGTTTACACCGAAAAAATAACCAAACAATTATGCTATACATTGCACAGTATCACCTAGCTATATTAAAAAAAACATAAGTAAATAACCATGGGTTACAAAATATCACCATACTTTATTTAAAAGTATACAATCAACTTATAATTAAATTATATGTTATAATTAAATTATGAGTTCGGATTACGAATCAAACTCTCCATTATTGAAGTTTTACAATTTCAAACTAAATCATTTTCATAATATCTTAATTTAGTTTTTGAATAAGTTTTCAAAGTTATTTTTTATACTATGTCCATTTTATATATCATATACAATTCGGACACCAAGTTTAACTACATGCTACAAACATGCAAAAAACTTAGCTTCGCACTAAATTTTTGCTAAATTCAAGCATTAAACTCAATTAAATAATAAATAAACCAATAAAGTTATTCAAAACTCTTTCATCCTCATTGGAGTATTAATTCAAACAAATCGTTTATCCACTTAACATAAATTTATATTCTAATTAAACTTCAATATAAAATTCTCAAATTTTATCTTGTGGCAATACATTATTATTAACAAAATCCTTTATATAATAATCGAAGGAATATTTAAAAACTTAATTTGATGGATATATGATTATTAGTAGTTATTGAGAAATATATATTGATAATTACTGACAAATATACAATTATCCCTAATTACTGAAAAATATATAAATTTGCCAATGATTATGACGAAATTATGTAAGTTACTATTCTAAAAAAAAATTACTTATCGAGGAATTTTTATATTATCAACTAATTTTATCAGCTAATAATACTAATTTTTCTTACAAAATAATAAACGAATAAACTTCTAAAATGCACATATTTTATACAATCATTTATTTATTTTCATTATCCAAGGTGATATTTTGAGTATAGAAAAAAAAATCATGCCTAGGATTAAAGATTTAGTGTATCTATCTAACGTTATGAATTCGTAAATTTTAGAAAATTTTGAAAATAATATTTTCAATTATTTTATCAGTTATTCTTAAACAGTTTAACGACCTTAGCTCTTTT